>Ga0315906_10001266_pt1 | contig 38042 bp, 37 predicted proteins | sample LakEriMetagenome_4_FD_203526 | JGI IMG/M metagenome (GOLD analysis project Ga0315906, IMG submission 203526) | Freshwater fungal communities from buoy surface, Lake Erie, Ohio, United States - Buoy 2 MA122 | ecosystem: Environmental > Aquatic > Freshwater > Lake > Lake biofilm | place: USA... | reverse complement strand
AACTTAAAGGAACGTGAACGGCCATTTGGTCACCGTCGAAGTCTGCGTTAAAAGCTGCTGTTACTAGTGGATGTAACTGAATTGCTTTACCTTCAATCAATAAAGGTTCAAAAGCTTGGATTCCTAATCTATGTAGTGTTGGTGCTCGGTTTAAAAGAACTGGATGCTCTCTAACAACTTCTTCTAAAATATCCCAAACTTCTGATTTTTCTTTTTCTACAATCTTTTTTGCTTGTTTAATTGTGGTAGCTAATCCTAATTTATCTAATTTTGCATAAATAAACGGCTTAAACAATTCTAAGGCCATTTTTTTTGGTAGACCACACTGATGTAATTTTAATTCTGGTCCTACAACAATTACAGATCTTCCTGAATAATCAACTCGTTTTCCTAATAAGTTTTGTCTAAAACGACCCTGTTTACCTTTAAGCATATCTGCTAAAGATTTAAGAGGTCTTTTTCCAGTTCCTGTTATAACTCTTCCTCTTCGACCATTATCAAATAGAGCATCGACTGCTTCTTGCAACATACGCTTCTCATTTCTTACAATGATGTCAGGAGCTCTTAATTCCATTAATCTTTTTAATCGATTATTTCTATTAATCACTCTTCGATACAGATCATTAAGATCAGACGTTGCAAACCTTCCTCCATCAAGAGGAACTAAAGGTCTAAGTTCAGGAGGAATTACCGGTATGACAGTTAAGATCATCCATTCTGGTTTATTTCCAGAGTTAATAAAATTTTCAACTAATTTTAGTCTTTTAATAGTTCTTTCTTCAGCAACTTTAGAAGTTGTGTTTTTTAATATTTCTCTTAATCTCTCTCTCTCCGCAGGTAAATCAATTGCAGCTAAAACTTCTCTTATAGCTTCAGCACCAATTCCTGCTGAAAATTGATCCTCACCATATTTTTCTTGGGCTTTTAATAATTCTTCTTCTGTAATTAATTGATTTTTTTTAAATTCTGTAAGACCTGGCTCAATAATAATAAAATTTTCAAAATATAAAACTTTCTCAAGATCTTTAAGTTTCATGTCCATTGCAAGAGCTATTCTGCTAGGTAATGATTTTAAAAACCAAATGTGAGAAACTGGTGTAGAGAGTTCTACGTGACCCATACGTTCACGTCTTACATTTGCTTTTGTAACTTCCACACCGCATTTTTCGCAGATAATCCCTCTAAACTTCATACGCTTATATTTACCGCACAAACATTCGTAATCTTTTACTGGTCCAAATATTCTAGAACAAAATAGTCCATCTTTTTCGGGTTTGAATGTTCTATAATTAATTGTTTCTGGTTTTTTAATTTCACCAAATGACCAAGACTTAATCTTTTCAGGACTTGCTAAAGAAATTTTAATATTATTAAAATTTTCTTTATTAATATTTTTTTTAAATAAATTTGTTAATTCTTTGCTCATAATCTAATTTGTTAATTCGATATTTAGGCCTAAAGATCTTATTTCTTTAATTAAAACGTTAAATGACTCAGGCACCCCTGATTCAAAATCATCATCCCCTTTAACAATAGTTTCGTAAACTTTTGTTCTACCAGCTACGTCATCTGATTTAATTGTTAAAATTTCTTGTAATGTATAAGCGGCTCCATAAGCTTCTAATGCCCAGACTTCCATTTCTCCAAATCTTTGGCCACCAAATTGAGCTTTTCCACCCAAAGGTTGCTGTGTAACCAAGCTGTAAGGACCAGTAGAACGAGCATGAATCTTATCATCAACCATGTGAGCTAATTTTAACATATAAATAATACCAACTGTAACTTGACGATCTATTTTTTCACCAGTTCTGCCGTCAAATAAATCAGTTTGTCCAGACTCCGGTAAGCCGCAAAATTTTAGCATTTCAGTAACATCGTTTACACTTGCTCCATCAAAAACTGGTGTAGCTATAGGAACTCCACTAGATAAATTATAACTTAATTCGTTAAGCTCTGAATCGGATAAATTTTTAATTTCATCTGCAATTTCACCTTTATAAATTTTTCCAAGATAACTCTTTAATTCGTCTTTTTTTGAAGTGCTTTTTTGTACATCTTCAATTAATTTTTTAATTTTTTCACCCATCTCCGAACAAGCCCATCCTAAATGGGTTTCTAAAATTTGACCTACGTTCATACGACTAGGGACGCCTAATGGATTTAAAACAATATCAACTGGCTTACCATCTTTCATGTAAGGCATATCTTCTACTGGTACAATTCGACTGATAACACCTTTATTACCATGTCTTCCTGCCATTTTATCACCAGCTTGAAGTTTTCTTTTCATAGCTACGAAAACCTTAACCATTTTCATAACCCCAGGTAATAAATCATCGCCTTTTTGAATTTTATCCACTTGGTCTTCAAATCTGGTTTGAATATCTTTTTTTGCCTTAATAAACTGTTCTTTTAAAATTACTAAATTTGATTGAACTTTTTTATCTTCAATAACTAATTTAAATAGTTCATTTGCTGTTAGTTCTGAAAGATTATCCTCTGATAAAACTGTGCCTTTTTTTATAGATTTAAAATCTTCTTCAAGTTTATTTGAAACTAAAGTACTTTTAACTCTAGCTATAATATTGGACTCTAATATTTCCTCTTCAGCATTTTTATCATTTTGAACTGACTCGATTTCAGCTCTCTCGATTGAAATTGCTCTCTCATCTTTTTCAATTCCATGTCTGTTAAATACTCGCACTTCAACCACTACCCCATTTGTTCCAGAAGGCATTTTTAATGATGTGTCTCTTACATCAATTGCTTTTTCTCCAAAGATTGCTCTTAATAACTTTTCCTCTGCATTTACTGGCGAGTCTCCTTTTGGAGTAACTTTTCCAACCAATATGTCTCCAGGTTTAACTTCTGCGCCAACATAAACAACTCCAGACTCATCTAAATTAATTAGGTTTTCTTCAGCTGTATTAGGTATATCTCTTGTAATTTCTTCAGGCCCAAGTTTAGTATCTCTTGCCATAACGCTATATTCTTCAATGTGAATTGATGTAAAAACATCGTCAGTAACGCATCTTTCAGAAATTAATATAGAGTCCTCAAAGTTGTAACCTCGCCAAGGCATGAATGCTACCATCACATTTTTACCTAAAGCTAATTCACCAAATTGAGTTGAAGGACCATCAGCAATAACATCGCCTTTTCTAATTTTATCACCAACTTTAACTAAAGGTCTTTGGTTGATGCATGTGTTCTGATTTGACCTTTGAAATTTACTTAAGTTATAAATATCAACACCAGATTTTGTAAGATCTTTTTCAGTCGTTACTCTAACAACTATTCTTTTTCCATCAATTTTGTCAACAACGCCATCTCGTTTTGCAACTAATGTAGCTCCAGAATCTACTGCAACATCTTTTTCTATTCCTGTTCCAACTAATGGAGATTCATTTTTAATTAAAGGAACGGCTTGTCTCATCATATTCGATCCCATTAACGCTCTATTAGCATCATCATTTTCTAAAAATGGAATTAAAGCAGCAGCAACTGACACAACTTGTTTTGGAGACACGTCCATAAAATCCACGTTCTCAGGTTTAGCCAACTCAAATCCTAAAGATTTTCTGCATGAAACTAAGTCATCAACAAAAGTATTTTCCTTACTTAAAGGCGAGTTCGCTTGCGCAATTGTGTACTTACCTTCTTCCATTGCAGATAAATAATGAATTTCTTTTGTAACTTTACCATTCACAACTTTTCTGTACGGACTTTCTATAAAACCATATTTATTGATTCTTGAATAAGTTGCTAAACTATTAATTAATCCAATATTTGGTCCCTCTGGTGTTTCAATTGGACATATCCTTCCATAATGGGTTGGATGCACATCTCGAACTTCAAATCCTGCTCTCTCTCTATTTAATCCCCCAGGTCCAAGAGCTGATACTCTTCTTTTATGGGTAATTTCCGCGAGTGGATTAGTTTGGTCCATAAATTGAGATAATGGCGATGTTCCAAAAAATTCCTTAAGACAAGCGGCAATTGGTTTTGCATTAATCAAATCTTGTGGCATAACCGAGTCAATTTCAACTGAAGCCATTTTTTCCTTAATAGCTCTCTCCATTCTTATTAGTCCAATTCTAAATTGATTTTCTACAAGTTCACCAACTGATCTAAGTCGACGATTTCCTAGATGATCAATATCATCTACTTCACCTTTTCCATCTTTCAAATCCAACATATGTTTAACAATTGTAACAATGTCTTCTTTCCTAAGAACAGTTAATTTAGGATCGCAATCTAGATCCATTCTGGCATTCATCTTAACTCGACCTGTTTCTGAAAGATCGTATCGTGTATGATTAAAAAAAAGATTTCCAAATAAATTTTTAGCTGTTTCAATTGTTGGCGGTTCACCGGGTCTTAGAACACGGTAAATATCCATACTAGCCTCATCTTGATTAAGATTTTTATCAATAGTTAAGGTATTCCTTAAAAACGGACCTCTATTTACGCCATCTATATCAAGTAAATAAATTGTTTTTGTCTTAAGATCTGTAAGTTTAGTAATTAAATCATTTGTAATTTCATCACCAGATTCTGCAATTACTTCACCTGTTTTCTCATTAATAATATCGTTAGCTAAATATTTTCCAAATAAATCTGGAGTTTTGACTAAATAACTATTTAACCCTTCTTTTTTTAATTTTAGTGCTAATGGATAGAGAATTTTAGTATCTTTTTTTATAACAACTTTTTTAGTTTCTGCATTGATCAGGTCATTTCTTAATTTGTAATTTCTAAAATTTTCTGGGGTAAATTTTGTTTTCCATTCATCTTCTGAAGTTAAATCATATCTAATATTTTCATAAAAAAGACTAAGAATATCATCTCTGTTATAACCAAGTGCCATTAATAAAGTTGTTACTGGAAGTTTTCTTTTTCTGTCGATTCTAAAATTTAAAATATCTTTTGTATCATATTCAAAATCTAACCATGATCCTCTGTAAGGAATGACTCTACAACTAAATAACAATTTACCACTTGCATGTGTTTTGCCTTTATCATGATCGAAAAAAACTCCCGGACTTCTGTGCATTTGGTTTACACAAACCCTTTCAATTCCGTTTACAACAAATGTTCCTCTTGGGGTCATTAAAGGAATATCACTCATATAAACTTCTTGCTCTTTTGCAGATAAAACTTGTTTGGTTTGTTTTTCCTCATTAATATCGTAAGCGACTAATCTAAGTGTAGCCTTTAACGCCGCTGAGTATGTTAGGCCTCGCTGATTACACTCTTGAACAGTATATTTCGGCTTTTCAAATCGATAAGAAATGTATTCAATTGTTGCCAGTCCTGAAAATTCTTCTATTGGAAAAATATCTTTAAAAACTTTAGTAATACCAGAGTCAATTTTATGTTCTGTATTTGCTTCTAAAAAGTTTTTATAGGAATTAACTTGGACTTCTATTAAATCTGGTATGTTAAGTATATTTTCTAATTTGCCAAAACTTTTTCTAACTTTTTTTTTATCTGTAAAAGATAATAACATAGTTTATTAACCGAATATTTTATTATCCGGCTTTAAAAAAAATTTAAATTTACTTAAGTTCTACTTTTGCGCCAACTGCTTCAAGTTTCTTTTTAACATCGTCAGCATCTTTTTTGCTAACGCCAGCTTTAAGTTGTTTTGGTGCACCTTCAACTAAATCTTTAGCTTCTTTTAAACCTAAACCAGTAAACGCTCTTACTTCTTTAATCACACCAATCTTATTGTCGCCTGATGAAACAAGATTTACTACGAAATCATTTTTTTCTTCTGCTGCTGCACCGCCTGCCGCCGCCGCTGGTGCTGCTGCTGCAACTGGTGCTGCTGCTGAAACTCCCCATTTTTCCTCTAAAGTTTTTGAAAGTTCTGCTGCCTCAACAACAGTCAGTTTTGATAATTCCTCTACAATTTTATTTAAATCTGGCATTTTGAATATCCTAGTGGGTTTAATTTTTTAAATTTTTAGCGTGCATCAAATTAACTATTTTTGCGCTTGGTGCAAGCAAAATACTTACAATTTTTTGAGCTGGGGCAGCTAAAATACCAACAATTTTAGCTCGTGCTTCATTAAGCGTAGGCAAAGTAGCTATATGAGCGACGTCAGATGGTTCTAAAAGCTTCTCATCCATCAATCCACCAAGGATTTTTAATTTTTCATTAGATTTTGAAAAGTTAACTAACGTCTTTGCAAGGGTAATGGGGTCTTTAGAACATGCGATTGCTGTTGGTCCTTTAAAAAATTTTTCCAACTTTTCTGCTTTAGAACCTTTGAGTGCGATTTTTGTAATTCTATTTTTTGTAATTTTTAAAAAAGCACCACTTTCTCTCATTTTAGTTCGAAGACTTTCTAGGTCTTTAACAGTAATACCTTCATAGTGATAAACTAAAATGCCTTCATTGGCTGCAATAACAGATTTTAGATCATTTACGTAAGTGGTTTTTTGTTCTCTGTTCATTATATACTAGAAAGTTGAAGTTTAACTGAAGGTCCCATTGTTGTAGATAAATATATTGAATTTATAAAATTACCTTTAATACCCGTTGGTTTTTCTTTTGATACAACTTCATAAACACTTTTAAAATTTTCAGAGAGTTCTTTATCAGAAAATTTTACTTTGCCGATTGACAAACCTAAATTTCCATCTTTATCACATTTAATTTCTATTCTACCTTTTTTTATTGCATCAACAGTAGACTTAATATCTTTTGCAACAGTACCTAATTTTGGATTTGGCATTAAACCCTTAGGCCCTAAAACTTTTCCTAGCTTACCAACTTTTGCCATCATGTCAGGTGTTGAAATTAATACATCAAAATTAATTTTTCCTGAATTGATTTCATTAATTAAATCCTCTGATCCAGAAATCTCAGCACCAGAAGATTTAGCTTCATTTAATTTGTCATTACCACAAATTACAGCAACTTTAACTTTTCTACCGTTGCCATTTGGCAAATCTACAACAGTTCTTAAATTTTGATCAGTTTTTGCTTTATCGATATTTAAAAAGAAAGTAGCCTCCATGGACTCAGTGAATTTCGTGTTTGATTTTGTTTTAAGTAATTTAATAGCTTCAGGCAAAGCAAGTTCTTTATTCTTGTCATGACCTTTAATTAAAGCTGAATATCTTTTTGAATGTTTTTTTGCCATTAGTCTTTAACCTCAACTCCCATAGATCTTGCTGAACCTGCAATAATTTTAATCGCTTGCTCAATATCAAATGCATTTAAATCTTTCATTTTTATCTCAGCGATTTTCTTAAGTTGAGCTTTGGTAATTGATCCTGCAATGTTTCTACCTGGTTCCTTTGAGCCACTCTTAAGTTTAATAGCTTCCTTAATTAAAAAAGAAGCAGGAGGAGTTTTGATTATAAAATCAAATTTTTTATCTTTATAAATTGTAATAACTACCGGAACCGGCTGACCCATTAAAGATTTAGTCTTATCGTTAAAAGATTTACAAAATTCCATTATATTAACTCCCCTTTGTCCAAGAGCTGGTCCAACTGGAGGAGCGGGATTAGCTTGTCCGCCTTTAATTTGTAACTTTAATATTCCAGAAACTTCTTTAGCCATACTTAAATTTTTTCTACCTGCCCATATTCTAACTCTACAGGTGTGGGCCTACCAAATATCGAAACGGAAACCTTTAGTCTAGACTTTTCTTCATCAACTCCCTCTACAAGACCACTAAATGAAGCAAAAGGTCCATCACAAACTCTAACTTGTTCACCGATATCAAAACTTATACTAGTTGAAGGCTTGAGAGCTCCATCTTCAATTTTTCCCATAATTTTTGTAACTTCAGCTTCTGATATTGGAGTAGGTTTTCCAGGTACTCCCAAAAATCCAGTTATTCTTTTTATAGATTTAATTAAATGATAAACTTGATCATTCATATCTAGCTTGGCTAAAAAATAACCTGGAAAGTATTTTTTTTCAGAAGTAGTTCTTTTTCCTTTTTTTACTTCTGTAACTTCATGAGTTGGAACTAAAGTTTGTTCAAAATGATGCGCTAATCCCTCTTTCTCAAGTTTTTCAGGTATAAGACTAGCTACTTTTTTTTCTGCGCCTGAATGCGCCTGAATAATGTACCATTTCATCATAAGTTAAATTCCAAGTAAATAATTTAGACCGAATTTAAAAATCTGATCTAATAACAAAAAAAATAAAGCTGCAATTACTGACATTACAAAGACTGTTAATGCACCAATAGTAGTTTCTTTTCTTGTTGGCCAAGATATTTTTAAAGCCTCCTGCTTAACAGATCTTAAAAATTGAATAGGATTAAACATATTTAACAATCTGTGGCAGGAGTGGAGGGACTTGAACCCGCAACCTCCGGTTTTGGAGACCGGCGCTCTACCAATTGAGCTACACTCCTAAGATTTATTCTATAATCTTAGTTACTACTCCAGCTCCTACGGTTCTTCCTCCTTCTCTAATTGCAAATTTTAAATTATTGTCCATTGCAATTGGAGTGATTAAAGTAACAGTCATTTTTGCATCATCACCAGGCATAATCATCTCAACACCAGCTGGTAACGCAACCTCACCTGTAACATCAGTAGTTCTAAAATAAAACTGAGGACGATATTTAGTAAAAAATGGAGTGTGTCTTCCACCTTCCTCTTTTTTTAATATGTAGGCTTGAGCCTCAAATTTAGTGTGCGGTTTTATTGATCCTGGCTTAGCCAAAACTTGTCCTCTTTCAACTTGATCACGTTCAATACCTCTTAAAAGAATACCAACGTTATCACCTGCTTCACCCGAGTCTAAAAGTTTTCTAAACATCTCTACACCTGTACAAACAGATTTTTGAGTTGCTTTAATTCCAATGATTTCCATTTCTTCACCAGTTTTAATTGCTCCTGACTCAATTCTGCCTGTAACAACTGTTCCACGACCAGAAATCGAAAATACATCTTCGATTGGCATTAAGAATGGTTTGTCTTTTGGTCTATTTGGTTGTGGAATAAAAGTATCAACCGCTTCCATCAAAGCTAGAATTGGTTTATCTCCAAGTTCAACATCACCTTCTATTGCTTTTAAAGCTGAACCTTTGATGATTGGAGTTTTGTCTCCAGGATATCCATAAGAAGTTAATAATTCTCTGATCTCCATTTCAACAAGATCTAAAAGTTCTTTATCATTTACAGTGTCAACTTTATTTAAAAAAACAACTAGAGCCGGAACACCAACTTGTCTCGCTAAAAGAATATGCTCTCTAGTTTGTGGCATAGGACCATCCGCTGCATTCACAACTAAAATAGCTCCATCCATTTGTGCGGCACCTGTAATCATATTTTTTACGTAGTCAGCGTGTCCTGGACAGTCGACATGCGCATAATGACGTTTTGCTGTTTCGTATTCAACGTGAGCTGTAGAAATAGTAATACCCCTTGCTTTTTCTTCAGGTGTTTTGTCAATCTGATCGTAAGCTACAAATTTTGCTCCACCAGCTTTTGCAAGAACTTTTGTGATCGCGGCTGTTAAAGTTGTTTTACCATGATCGACGTGACCAATAGTACCAATGTTACAATGTGGTTTCGTTCTTTGAAATTTTTCCTTAGACATTTACTTTTTCTACACCTCTCAGTTTATTATTAATTTTTAATCTGGAGCGGGTGAAGAGAATCGAACTCTCACAACCAGCTTGGAAGGCTGGAGTTCTACCATTGAACTACACCCGCGTAACCAAACCTTACTCCTAATTTTATTTTGTTGCCAACAATTCTTTTCTTTAAACACTCCCTCTTGGTGGAGGGGGAAGGATTCGAACCTTCGTAGGCCGGAGCCAACGGTTTTACAGACCGTCACCTTTAACCACTCGGTCACCCCTCCAATTTTTCACAAAACGACGGAGGTTTTGTTTTGAGTGGCTTTCAAGTGTTCTAAAAAAGAAAAAATTTACAACACAACTTCCTAACCACACTATTGCGATTATGAAGCTTAAAATTAGGCGGAATATAATTAGAGAGTAATATTAATGCAATACATTTTTAGCTCAAATTAAGATAGTTATATCAATTAAATCAATGAAAACAGGTGCATTTTGGATAGGCGGCAAACACGCAGTTTTATCTGCTATCAAAAACCCTAAAAGAAAAATAAATAAACTTATTATTACGGAAGAAAATCAGAAAGATTTTAATCTTAAAAATTTCAATAAAAAAATTTTAATTGAAACAAAAGATAAAAAAGAGATAGATAAAATTTTTATTAGTGAAAATATTGTACATCAAGGTGTAGCTGCTGAGATAGAAAGTATTCCAACAGTAGAGTTAAAAGAGTATTTAAAAAGTAAAAGTAATTCAAAAAATACATTAGTTGTACTAGACGATATTACAGATCAAAGAAATATAGGCTCAATAATAAGATCATGCAGCGCTTTTAATATTGATGCTGTTATTCTTTTAGAAAAAAATTATAACCCTAAAAACAAGATGATGTACAAGAGTGCTAGTGGGGCAATGGAACTTGTAAACATTATTCCAGTATCAAATATTACAAACGCACTTGAAGTTTTAAAGAAAAATAATTATTGGGTATATGGACTGGATGGTAATGCAAAAGAAAATATTGAAGATCAAAAATGGTCCAACCAGAATGTTTTTGTGTTTGGATCTGAAGGAGATGGTCTTAGAAGGTTAGTAAAAGAAAACTGTGATCATCTTATTAAAATTCAAATTAACAAAGAAATTGAGAGTTTGAATGTTTCTAATGCAGTCTCAACAACTTTGGGTATTTTTAGATTACTTGAGAGAAAAAATTAAAATCCAAAACTAGATTTTATTCCATCTACAATAAATTGAATTGCGAGAGATGCCAAAATTAAAGCTATTACTCGTGAAAATACATTGAGAATATTTTTACTTGTATAGTTTGCAAGAATTGCAGAAAATATCATATGAAAAAAAGTTACTATCATTACTGCAGTTAAAGCAATATAGACCATTATTAATCTTTCTGGATCTTTTGAATTTGCATTTACTAAAAGTAAAACAGAAGTTAACGCAGCAGGCCCAGCAATCAAAGGAATTGCGAGTGGAAAAATTGAAATTTCTTCTATAGTTTTTTCACTTAAAACTTTATTAGCGCTCTCTTCTCTTCTTAATCTTCTTTTGTCTAAAAGCATTTCAATTGAAATAATAAACAAAATTATCCCCCCCGCAATTTTAAGAGAATTTATTGATACCCCAATCCAGTTAAAAAAAAATTTACCTCCGTATGCAAAAATAATTAATACAGTAAAAGCAATTAGAGACGATTTAATTGCAATCTTAAATCTTTGCTCTCTTGTTGCTCCTTCAGTTAATAATAAAAATAAGGGTCCAATTCCTGCTGCATCTATAGCAACAAATAAAACTGCAAAAGAATTAAAAAAAGTTGAACTCATATTTTAAGTATTTATTCTGGCGGGAGTGACGGGACTCGAACCCGCGGCCTCCTGCGTGACAGGCAGGCGCTCTAACCAAGCTGAGCTACACCCCCTAAAAAAGCAGTGCAGCCAAAATTATGCTGTCACCACAATTTAAAATTACCGAGTAAATTTATACACAGAATTATTCAAAAAGTCTTATAAATTATAACTCAGAAATTTTAAGAGAATAAATATAGGCTTTTGTTTTTTGGTTATTCTTTAAATACACATCAGTAATTACTCTTTGATAATGTTTTCCTTCATAACAATCTAATTTTTTCCATAAATACTTAAGACTAAATGAGGTTAATAAATAACCATTAATTTTATCTACTTTTGAATTAGGAATAATTGCATCATATTCAAAATCTTTTTCTAACCTTATTTTCTTAACAGAACCAAAGGTGAATGCTTTTTGCCAATTTCCTAAAATATTTTTTAAAATAAAAAAATTTTTATTATTTGGCATCAAAGTTCCGTAAACAAACAGTTTATCCATATCCTTATGGTGGGCATCGTAAGAATCGAACTTACCACCCCTTGCGTGTCGAGCAAGTGTTCTACCACTGAACTAGATGCCCTAAAAATAAATAATGGTGGGCGATGAGAGACTCGAACTCCCGACCCTCTCGGTGTAAACGAGATGCTCTACCAACTGAGCTAATCGCCCCTTAAATTTGAAAAACTTGTATAACAGTAAATAACCAAAGTTAAAATAATAATTAGTTGGGTAAATACTTTTTAAATGCTGTAGTTTTTGAGAACACTTTACCCTTTAAAAGATTAAACGTATTTTGATCCTCTTTTTTAATCTTTGAACAAGTGATTAGACCATACTGATCTGCAAATTGATTTTTATAGAATGTTTGTTTATTTTTAAAATCACTGACACAATTCTTTAAGTAGTCGCTAGGATAAAAAAACCAAATAATAAATAATAGAGGAATTATATACCAATATTTTTTAATTATTTTCATGTTTTATTATTAACTACTATTTATTAACTAAAAATATATAAGTTAAGAATAATTTTCTCATGGATTGGATACAAATTTTTAATCTTTTAATTGTAATGATGATGGCGGCTTCGGTTGCCGGCTTTATGGCGGGTCTCCTTGGTGTTGGTGGTGGTTTAGTAATGGTTCCTGCTCTCTATTACGCATTTACAGTCCTAGACTTTGAAATGGCAACTAAAATGCATTTAGCTTTAGGAACCTCTTTAGCAATTATTATACCCACATCAATTATGTCTACTAGAACTCATATGAAATTTAATGCTGTTGATTTTGGTCTAATAAAATCTTTTGGGATTTATATTGTATTGGGAGTTATAATTGGAACTTTATTGGCATCAAATCTTAAAACAGCAAATTTAGTATTATTTTTCTCAATTTTTGCATTTTTGGTGGGTTTATTTTTCTTATTTTTAAAATCAAAATTAGAAGAAACAGAAAGAAATATTCCAAAGATTTATAAAATTATTATTGGAAATTTTATAGGTTTTATTTCAGTGCCTTTGGGTATTGGTGGTGGATCATTATCGGTGCCTTTTATGAGATTATTCGGCTATGATATGAGAAAGGCTATTGGAACATCTGCGGCTATTGGAATTTTGATTGCAATTTCAGGAACTATCAGCATGATTTCAAGTGGAGCTATATTTGCTACAGTTAATTCTCCATTAAGTTTTGGTTATTTTAACCTTGCGGGTTTTTTAGTTTTTGTTCCAGTTACTATGCTTATGGCTCCTCTTGGAGCTAAAGTCGTACACAAAGTGAGTAGAAGTTTAATTACAAAAATTTTTGGAATTTATTTAATTCTTATTTCTTTAAGAAGTTTTATTGAATATTTAAATATTAAATAATTTAATTAACAGGCCTTTCACTTGAAAGTTCTTTTCCTTTTTGTGTTTGTGAAAGATCTATTTCAACCCAATCAATTGGTGTTAAAGATTTAGTTAAAGCTACTTTTAACACTTCATCTACTGTTTTTACTGGAATAATTTTTAGACCCTCAATAACATTTTTAGGTATTTCGGCTAAATCCTTTTCATTTTCGTCTGGTATCAAAACAGTCTTAATACCTCCTCTTAAAGCTGCTAACAATTTTTCTTTTAAACCGCCAATCGGAAGCACTCTTCCTCTTAACGTTACTTCTCCTGTCATAGCAACTTCTCTTTTAACTGGGATTCCAGTTAATGATGAAACAATTGATGTAACCATTGCAATACCAGCTGATGGTCCATCTTTAGGTGTTGCTCCTTCAGGCACATGAATATGAATATCTTTTTTTTCAAAAACAGGAGGAATGATACCGTATTCTAAGCATCTAGATCTAACAAAAGATTTTGCAGCTTTAACAGACTCCTGCATAACCTCGCCTAGTTTTCCAGTTATTTCCATCTTACCTTTCCCTGGCATTATTACAGACTCAATTGTTAATAATTCACCACCTACTTCAGTCCAAGCAAGTCCGGTAACAATTCCTGTTCCATCTTTATTTTCAATTTCACCATATTTAAATTTTTTGACACCAAGATAGTCATTAAGATTTTTTTCATCAATTTTAATTGTGTCCTTTGTCTTAGTAACAATATCTTTAACTCCTTTCCTTGCAAGTTTTGAAATCTCTCTTTCCAAACTTCTAACACCAGACTCTCTGGTGTAATATCTAATGATATCTTTCAATGCTTCATCGGAGACAATCCATTCCCCTGTCTTTAATCCGTTCTCTTTAATTTGTTTAGGTAGAAGATATTTTTTTGCAATTTCCATTTTTTCATCTTCTGTGTAACCAGATATTCTAATCACTTCCATTCTATCTAATAACGGACCGGGTATATTTAAAGTATTTGCGGTAGTAACAAACATTACATTGGACAAATCATAATCTACCTCAAGATAATGATCATTAAATGTTGTATTTTGCTCTGGATCAAGTGCCTCTAATAACGCTGATGAGGGATCTCCTCTATAGTCATTTCCGATTTTATCAATTTCATCCAATAAAATTAAAGGATTATTTTTTCCTGACTTTTTCATCATTTGAATTATTTTTCCTGGTAAAGATCCAATGTATGTTCTTCTATGACCTCTAATCTCAGCTTCATCTCTAATGCCGCCTAAAGACATTCTTACAAACTCTCTTCCGGTAGCTTTAGCTATAGATTTACCTAAAGATGTTTTTCCAACTCCTGGCGCTCCTACTAAACAAAGAATTGGCCCTTTAATTTTATTAATTCTACTTTGCACTGCCAAAAATTCTAAGATTCTATCTTTTACTTTTTCTAACCCATAGTGATCTTCATCAAGAATTTTTTTTGCATTATTAATATCAGTGTTTACTTTTGAAGTTTTTCCCCATGGTAACGAAACCATCCAGTCTAAATAATTTCTAACTACAGTAGATTCAGCTGACATCGGACTCATTGATTTTAATTTTTTTAATTCTGCTAATGATTTTTCTTCAGCTTCTTTAGTCATTTTAGCTTTCTTAATTGCTTCTTCTAAATTCTGAATTTCATCTTTTCCATCTTCTGTTTCACCTAATTCTTTTTGAATAGCTTTTAATTGTTCATTTAAATAATATTCTCTTTGAGTTTTTTCCATTTGGTTTTTAACTCTGCCTCTAATTTTTTTCTCAACTGATAAAACTTCAATTTCACTTTCGATAAAAGTTAAAAGAGATTCTAATCTATTCTGAACAGATAAATTCTCTAAAATTTTTTGCTTTTCAACTAAACTAATTTGTAATTGATTAGCAACTGCATCTGCAATTTTTGATGGTTCTTTTGTGTCTTTAATTGTCTCAAGACCCTCTTCTGATACTTTTTTTGAAACTTTAACTAATTTATCGAATTTATTTAAAACTGCTTTTGATAGTAAAGATAAATCTTCTTTGCCAAGATCATCGGCTAAGGTTGAGCATGAAGCTAATAAAAAATTCTTTTCTTCATTATGATATTGATTTATTTTTACTCTTTCTTTTCCTTCGACTAAAATTTTAACTGTTCCATCTGGAAGTTTTAACAACTGTAATATTTCACCTAAGCAACCGACTTGGTAAATTTCATTATCCTTAGGATCATCTACATCATGGCTTTTTTGAGCAGCAAGTATAATTTTCTTATACTTATCCATGACATTATTTAAGGCATTAATAGACTTTTCTCTTCCAACAAAAAGCGGAACCACCATTCCAGGAAAAACAACAATATCTCTTAGGGGTAATACCGGATATTGAGCCTGATTATTTTTTTGCGATTCTTTAACTTCCATAAATCAATAATATTAATTGTTATATTTATAACAAGGTTAACGTTATATGGGGACGTTTAATGTAAATTCAACTGTGAATAACTAGCCTATTTTACTCTCTTTATTATTTATTGATGTGCTGGAGGTCTGATTGTTTTTCTTTGAATAAGTTAGTAATGGCTTAATTTTTCCTTCTACAACATCTTTATTGATTACTACCTCGCTAATATTTGATTGAGAAGGAAGTTCAAACATTGTCTCAAGTAAAATATCTTCTAAAATTGATCTAAGCCCTCTTGCTCCTGTTTTTCTAATTAGAGCTTTTTTAGCGATAGCTGACAAAGAGTCTTTAGTAAAAGTAAGCTTTGCCCCTTCTATTTCAAAAAGTTTAGCATATTGTTTTAAAAGCGCATTTTTTGGTTCTTGTAAAATTTTAATTAGCGCCTCTTCATGTAAATCGTCTAATGTAGCAACAATTGGCAGTCTTCCTATAAACTCAGGTATTAGCCCGAATTTTAATAAATCTTCTGGCTCTAATTCTTTTAATATCTGTCCTGTATTCTTATTATCGTGTTCTCTGATTGTTGCACCAAAGCCCATAGCAGTCCCTTTGCTTCTTAATGATACAATTTTTTCCAATCCACCAAATGCTCCTCCACAAATAAATAGAATATTAGTTGTATTAACTTGTAAAAATTCTTGTTGAGGATGCTTTCTTCCCCCTTGTGGTGGAACGCTTGCGACTGTTCCCTCCATAATTTTTAAAAGAGCTTGCTGAACTCCTTCTCCAGAAACGTCTCTTGTAATAGAGGGGTTTTCTGTTTTTCTGCTAATTTTATCAACTTCATCAATATAAACAATTCCTCTTTGCGCTTTTTCAACATTATAATCAGCGGCTTGTAATAATTTTAGAATAATGTTCTCAACATCTTCTCCAACATAGCCTGCCTCGGTCAATGTAGTAGCATCAGCCATAGTAAATGGAACATCTAGAATTTTTGCAAGAGTTTGTGCTAATAAAGTTTTTCCACAACCTGTCGGACCTATAAGCAAAACGTTAGACTTTGAAATTTCGACATCTTTGCTACTTTTAGAGTCTTGATTTAATCTTTTGTAATGATTGTGAACTGCAACAGATAAAACTTTTTTTGCTTTATCTTGACCAATTACATACTCGTCTAAAACTTTACAAATTTCTTTTGGCGTTGGAACCCCAGCATCATCTTTAACAAAATTACTTTTGTTCTCTTCTTTGATGATATCCATACAAAGTTCGACGCACTCATCACATATAAAAACTGTAGGACCGGCTATAAGTTTTCTAACTTCGTGCTGACTTTTTCCGCAGAAAGAGCAATAAAGAGTATTTTTATTATCTTTGGCCATGTTTAAAATGATCGAATCAGTAAGGCTTTATAAAACAATGACTTGTCACTAAAAGCAAGTCTAAGTTGAATCTAATCGATATATTGTGTGTAAATTATATATAAAAACGAACTAATCAGTTTTTTTCTCTACAACTTTGTCAATTATCCCAAAGTCTTTAGCCTCTTCCGGACTCATAAATTTATCTCTCTCTAAAGCTTCTTGAATTGATTTTACATCTTTGCCGGTATGCTTTGAGTAAATTTCATTAAGTCGTTTTTTAACATAAGAAATTTCATTAGCATGAATCTGGATATCTGTTGCTTGTCCTTGAAAACCAGCTGAAGGTTGGTGAACCATTATACGTGCATTAGGTAAAGAAAATCTGTGACCCTTCTCGCCAGCTGCTAACAAGAACGAACCCATGGAAGCTGCTTGTCCAATGCAAATTGTTGAAACAGGTGATTTAACATATTGCATGGTATCATAAATTCCAAGTCCATCAGTAACAATACCTCCAGGACTGTTTATATATAAAAAAATTTCTTTTTTTGGATTCTCGGACTCTAAGAAAAGTAATTGAGCACAAACTAAACTTGCAACATGAGAGTTTACTGGTCCCACTAAAAAAATAATTCTCTCTTTTAATAGCCTAGAATATATATCGTAAGCTCTTTCTCCTCTGCTGGTTTGTTCAACCACCATTGGAATAAGAGTATTCATTTGGATATCAATCTGATCGTTCATAGAGAATCAGATTCTACAAGCTTTACTTATTTTTTACTAATCTTTTTTGAGGATTTTGATTTATCCTCTGATTTTGTATATTTTTTTGATTTGTCATCACTACTCGTTGCTGACTTTGTTGCTGATTTAGACTTAAGATTAGATGATAAATCTTTTACAAGTTCCTCTAACTCTTTTTTATTTACCTCTTTTAACGTAACCTTAGCCTTAGACTTAACAAGCTCAACAATTTTATCTTCATAAATAGGACCTCTAAGTCTTGTAATTTCAGAAGGATTTTTTTGATAATAATCTCTTATTTGTTTTTCCTGCCCAGGATACATACTCATTTGTTTTTGCAATTCTTGTTGCAACTCTTGTGTAGTGACTTGAATTTTAAAATCTTCGCCAATTTGATTTAATACTAAAGCAAGTTTAACTCTTCGTTTAGAAATATCTAAAATATCATCCTCTTCTTCTTTAGTTAGTTTTATATCTGAATGGTCGTGCCCATGTTTATGATCGTCATGGGGTTCATTCTTATGAGCTTTTTCGTGAATAAAACTATGCTTAACAATTTCTTGCTCATTTTTTACTAAATCTTCTGGTAAATCAAACTTACAATTTTTATCTAGATAATCTAAAATTTCTTTTCTAATAATTGTTTCTGTAATTGAAGATTGTTCTTTAGATAATTGTTTTTCTAATAAAACTTTCAAATCATTTAAATCTTTTGCACCCAAATTTTTTGCAAATTGATCATCGATTGCTACAGGCTCTGATTTTTTAACTTCTAAAATTTTACAATTGAATAATGCGGTCTTACTCGCTAGTTGTTTATTTGGATAATTTTCTGGTAAATTAATTTTAACATCTTTTTTATCTCCCGGTTTACATTGTAATAATTTCTCATCAAAACCCTTAATAAAAAGTTCTTTTCCTAAAATAATTTGAACTTTTTCGCCTTTATTTCCCTCAAAAGATTTTCCATCAACACTTGCTTCAAAATCAAAAACTACTAGATCACCTTTAACTGAACTTTCGCCTTCTTTTTTATTAACATATTTTTTTTGTCCCTCTGCTAATAAATTTATTCTTTCGTCTAAATCTTTTTTTTCTATTTTTAATTTATAATCAGTAAGATTTATTTTTTCTAATTCAATTTTTTTGATATCTGGAGTTTTTTCTACAGAAATTGTGTACTCTAAATCTTTATCTTCGCCAGAGGATTTGATCTCAATTTTAGGTTGGCTAGCAGGCTTAATTTTATTTTCAGATAAAGCTTGATAAGTATTGTCTTGCAAAATTTTTTCCAAAACTTCTCCATACAACGCTTGGGCAAATTGTTTTTTTAATAGATCTACCGGAGCTTTTCCTGGTCGAAAACCTTTAATGTTTATAGTTTTCTGTAGTTCAATAACTCTCTCTTCAATTTTTTTATCAATCTCTTGTTTTTTTACTAAAACATTAAGATTGGTCTTTAAACCTTTAGTTTCCGATACTGTTACTTTCATATTCTTCATGGTGCGGGAGAAAGGACTTGAACCTTCACATCTTTCGATACCAGTTCCTAAGACTGGCGTGTCTACCGTTCCACCACTCCCGCTTTATTATTAATTAAATTTCGAATGGCGAATATAGCTATATTATTTAATGCTTTCTAGGATTTAATTATAAAATATGAGTTTTAAAATAATACGATTTGCTTATATAAAAAGCACATTTAATTATGAAATTTAAACTTGCTATAGGTGACAAAATTTATTCTACATGGTCATTAAGACCGTGGTTAGTGTTAAAATATTTTAATATTCCATTTGATGAACTTAAAATTAAGCTAAGAAATAAAGATACTAAAAAAAAAATATTAAGAATTTCACCTTCAGGAAAGGTTCCTTGTTTAATTTACGGGAAAATAAAAATATGGGACTCTTTGTCAATTTGTGAATTTTTAGCAGAAAAATTTAAAAATAAAAATTTATGGCCAAAAAATAACCATGATAAAATATTGGCAAGAAACCTTTCTTCAGAAATGCATAGTGGTTTTGCTAATTTAAGAAAAAACTTAAGTATGAATTTTCTTAAAAAAAATCTTAAATTCAAAAAAAATAGAGAAACTTTAGCTGAAATAACTAGAGCAAAGAATATAATTGAAAATTGTTTAAAAAAATCTAAAGGACCATTTATGTTTAAAAAATTTTCTATTGTAGACGCTATGTATGCACCTGTAATGTTTAGATTTAAAATTTATAATGTAAAATTATCTAAATTATTAGAAAGATATCTTAAAACTTTATTAAATATGAAGGAAATTAAACTCTGGCTTTTAGAGGCAAGAAAGGAACTAAAATGATACGCTACATAATAATTATCAGCGCAATTATTCTTCCCTTTGTGATTTATTATTTACTTGTTCGTTTTACTAAAAAGATTAATAAAAAATTTCCAATAATTACTTTATCATTTATAAGCCTTTTATTGTTAATTTGTTCTTTAGTATATTTGAGGTTTACAAGCGCAGAACCCACTGGTCTAAAATATACCCCACCAAAATATGAAAATAATAAGGTTGTACCCTCAAAAATAAAATAAGATTAATTATACTTTTTATCTAGATACTCTAATGCTTTGGGCAAATTTTTAATAATATCTTCAGCTATTAATCCTTTTTTAGAAAATTTTGCTGCATAAGAATGCAACCAAACCCCAGCGCAAGCTCCATTAAATGCTGACATTTTATTTTTTCCTATTAAACTTACAATTATTCCACTCAATACATCTCCGGTGCCAATCACTGCTAATTCCTCAGTTGAAACAGTATTTACGCAAACCTTTCCATCTGGGGAAGCTATAATTGTATCTGGGCCTTTTAATACCAAAACACAATTTGCTTTTTTTGAGGCTTTTAATGTTTTTTCAATTTTATTGTTAATATTTTTAAAGTCTGGAAAAATTCTATTAAATTCTCCTTCGTGAGGTGTAATAATTTTATTTTTATCCAAAATTAAAAATAATTGTTTAGGGTTTTTTGAGAATGAGGTTAGTGCATCTGCATCTATAACCATATTATTAACAAACTTAGATATTAGCTTAGTATTTTCAATAGTTTTTTGATTAACACCAGCACCTGGTCCTATAAGTAATGAGGTAATTATATTCTTTTTTAAAAAAAATTTAAGTTCATCTATGGAGTTAATTTCAATCTTCAATAATGAAAAAAATTTTTGATTATACTTATCTATAGTGTCTTTATTAGCAATTACTGTAACAGATCCTACTCCACAACGAATTGCTGCACTTGATGACAATAAAGATGCTCCTATATAATTTTTTAATGATCCATAAACATACGCTCTTCCCCTAGAATACTTGTGCGAGTTATATTTCTTCCAGGGAAATTTTTTGTTAATCCATAAACTTGGATTATTTTCCTGAATTTTATTATTAACAAATTTATTTAAAGATTTTTTAATTCCAATATCTAAAATCTTTATTAGGCCTGAAAAATAAGTGCCAGGAAAAAGTATATGCCCCAATTTTTTACAATGAAGAGCTAAAGTAAAGTTAGCCTTAATAGCTTCTCCCATAACTTTTCCATTATCACTATTAATTCCTGTTGGAATATCTATTGAAAATACAATGGTCTTCTTTTTATTAATCGCTTTTATTGTATTTATAATATTAGAATTTAACTTTCTATTTAAACCAACTCCAAAGATGCAGTCGATAATAATAGGTCTTGTTTTTCTTTTAAGTTCCTTATGTAAATCTTTTAAACAAAAAACTTCACAATTAAGTTTATTGAAAGCTTTATAGTTATCTTTTTTTTTATTCTTTATTGGTAATATTAGAAAAATCTTAACTTTATAACCTTTATTAATAAGACAATTACCAATTATAAATCCATCACCTCCATTATTACCTGGACCACAAATGACTAATATTTCATCATTTTTTGAAATCTTTGATGATATATAATCTGAGCATCTTTCTCCCGCTGATTGCATTAAAGAGAATGAATTTTTTCTAAATTTAAATTCTTCTTTCTCAACAGCTTTAATTTCTATCGAGTTTAAAATCATTTATAAAAAACAATCTACAGTTTAATTTTTACTAACACTATTATGCATACCTGACATAACTAAAAAACAATGGAATTTATTGCTTATAATTATAGTACATCTACAATAAAAATTAAAAATAAGATTAATATTTAATAAAGGGAGAAATTAATGAGCGCCGCATCAGACATACTAAAATTAATTAAAGAAAAGGAAATAGAGTTTGTAGATTTAAGATTTACAGACCCTAGAGGAAAGCTTCAGCATATGACTCAGGACTTAACAACAATTGATGAAGATTTTTTAAACGATGGAACTTTTTTTGATGGTTCATCAATTGCAGGCTGGAAAGCAATTAATGAGTCTGACATGATCTTAAAACCAGATTTATCAAGAACATTTGTTGATCCTTTTACCTCACATAATACTCTTGTTATTTTCTGCGATGTAATGGACCCTATAAAAAAAGATTTCTACGAGAGAGATCCTAGATCCATAGCAAAAAAAGCTGAAGCATATTTAAAAACAACTGGAATTGGTGACACTATTTATTTTGGGCCAGAGCCTGAGTTTTTTATATTTGATGATGTTAAAATATCGAACACTATGCAGAAAGTTTCATTTCAGGTGGACAGTAACGAAGGCCCTTATAACGGCGATAAAGAATATCCAAATGGAAACATGGGTCATAGACCAGTTGTCAAAGGTGGTTATTTTCCTGTACCTCCAGTTGATAGTTGCCAGGACTTAAGAGCAGAAGCTTTAAAAGCAATGAAAGATATGGGCGTTAAAGTTGAGAAACATCATCATGAAGTTGCCCCATCTCAACATGAATTAGGTACGATGTTTGATACAATGGTACGTAATGCAGATAATATGCAGATTTACAAATATGCGGTGCAGATGGTTGCTCACTCATTTGGAAAAACTGCAACCTTTATGGCAAAACCAATCAAAGGAGACAATGGATCAGGTATGCATTGTCACCAATCTATTTGGAAAGCTGGTAAACCACTTTTTGCTGGAGATAAATATGCAGGACTTTCACAAGAGTGTCTTTATTATATAGGTGGAATTATTAAACATGCAAAAGCTCTAAATGCTTTTACTAATTCAACTACTAACAGTTACAAAAGATTAATTCCTGGATTTGAAGCTCCAGTAATTCTTGCTTACTCTGCAAGAAATAGATCTGCTAGCTGCAGAATACCTTTTAGTTCTAGTCCAAAAGGAAAAAGAGTTGAGGTAAGATTCCCAGACGCTGCTGGAAATCCATATCTAACTTTTGCTTCTATGTTAATGGCTGGAATTGATGGAATTAAAAATAAAATTGATCCAGGAAAACCATTTGATAAAGACTTATACACCTTATCAGCAGAAGAACTTAAAGGTGTTCCTCAAGTTTGCGGTTCATTAAGAGAAGCTTTAGAGAACTTAGATAAAGATAGAGCTTTTTTAACTTCTGGTGGAGTATTCACTGATGATCAAATTGATGCCTACATCGAATTAAAGATGACTGAAGTGTACAATATGGAGCACACTCCTCACCCAGTTGAATATCAAATGTATTACAGCTGTTAATTATAATTTTTTAAAATTAAAAACCCCGTACCTAAAAATACGGGGTTTTTTTTTGCTTAAAATAAATTTACGTCTGTATTTTTTCAAAAATTAATCTAATGCTTGGCGTGTGGTAAAAAATAGTAATTATTCTGCAAAAGATATTGAAATTCTAGAAGGTTTAGAGCCTGTTAGAAAAAGACCAGGGATGTACATAGGTGGTACAGATGAGACTGCCTTTCATCACCTTGCGACCGAAATTATTGATAACTCTATGGATGAAGTTACGGCAGGATATGCAAAAAATATCCATGTAAAATTAAATAAAGATAAATCGTTAACAGTTACAGACGATGGTAGAGGAATCCCATTGGATAAACATCCAAAGAAAAATAAAACCGCACTTGAAATAGTAATGACAACGTTACATTCCGGTGGAAAATTTAAAGAAGGAACCTACTCTACCTCAGCTGGTTTGCATGGAGTGGGTCTTTCTGTTGTAAATGCATTATCTGAAAAACTAAAAATAGAGGTCTTTAAAAACTCCACTATATTTGAGCAGAATTATTCCAAAGGAAAACCTTTAAATAAATTATCTAAAAAAGGAAAATCTAAAATTAAAAATGGAACCCAAGTTACATTTATTCCTGATAAGGAAATTTTTGGAAAAGATCTAAATTTCGTTCCAAATAAATTATATAATCTTTGCAAAAGTAAGGCCTATTTAGTTAAAGGTATTACAATACATTGGGAATGCGATAGAACTTTAATAAATAGAAAAGACGACACCCCCAATAGCGCAAAACTTTTTTTTCCAGATGGTATTAATGAGTATTTAGATAGTGAAACTAAAAATTTTACAAAAATTAATGATAAAATATGTCATCATAAAAACAATTTTGATGATGATAAGGGAAAGTTTGAATTTGCAATTCAATGGCATAATGAAATATCAGAATTTAAAATTTCATTTTGTAACTCAGTATTAACTACTAATGGAGGAACACATGAACAAGGTTTTAGAACTGGAGTAGCAAAATCTATAAGAAAAATTGCAAAATTTAAAAATAATAAACTGGTGGCCAGTGCTACCGCTGACGAAATACTATCAAATGCAAGTTACATTCTATCTGTTTTTATTAATAATCCAGAATTTGAAGGACAAACTAAATCTAGACTATCCTCTTCTTATATTCAAAAATATTGCGATGTCTCCATAGCAAAATCTGTCGAGGAATGGTTTAATCAACATCCAAAAGCATCAAATTCAATTCTCTCTTTTATTGAAGGGAAAATAAGAGAAAAAAATTTATTAGATCAAAATCTTGACGTTGGAAGACAAAGTGCAACAAGAAAAATACGTTTGCCGGGAAAACTTGCGGACTGCACAAGTTCAAAAGTGGAAGGAACTGAATTATTTATAGTTGAGGGAGATTCTGCTGGAGGCTCAGCAAAACAAGCTCGTGATAGAAATTTTCAAGCAATTCTACCTTTAAGAGGAAAAATATTGAATGTAAAAAATTCTAATACAGCGAAGATATTAGCGAATACTGAAATATCAAATCTACTTCAAGCGCTAGGATGTCAAAGGAGAGAAAAGTACGTTGATAAAGATTTAAGATACGAAAAAGTAATTATTATGACTGATGCTGATGTTGATGGTGACCATATAGCAAGTTTACTTTTAACTTTCTTTTTCTGCGAAATGCCGAATTTAATTAAAAATGGACATTTGTATCTTGCTGTACCACCACTTTATAAACTTAATATATCTAATCAAATTTATTATGTACGTAATGATATTGAAAAAGATAAATTATTAAAAAATCTAAAAAAAGGATCTAAAATAGAAATAAGTAGATTTAAAGGATTGGGCGAAATGATGGCTCAACAATTGAAAGAGACTACAATGGACATTAATACTCGATCCCTAATTAGAGTTATGGTTCCTACAAGCGATTATAAAAAAACAAATAAATTAATATCGAACATTATGGGAAAAAATGCAGATCTAAGACTAAAATTTATAGAAGAAAATGCTCCTAAAGCAAAAAACTTAGACTTATAAATTATTTATAAAAATTAATTTTTCTTAAATCTCCACAATTAATACCGTTAAAATCAACTGTAGTGTTAACAATTTCGTTAGGTTTTGATTTTTTTTCAACAACAAAAGCTTCAAATTTTTTATCGGCAAAAGAGAAAGCTTCGATTGAAAATGAATTTCTTTTTTCTTCTTTAGAAATATTTTTAATCTCTAGAGACATTTTGCAAACGTCATTTTTTTGTGAAATAGATTTTATTAAAGTATAGATAATATCAAATTCATTTTCGATAATAACATTTACTGTCTTTGTAAGATCTTTGTTTACAAATGGGACTTTTACATCCTTAGAACATGATACTAGAAAAAGAAGAATAAAAAATATTCGCATAATTGTGGTGCCCTCGGCCGGACTTGAACCGGCACTCCCAAAAAGGGCAAGGATTTTAAGTCCTTTGTGTCTACCAATTCCACCACGAGGGCTTTAGTGTTGTAATGCTTATAATGAAATTACATGGGGTTGTTAAGTAGAAATAAATAACTTAACTACTTAATTTTCTTTTAAACTCATATAAATCTTCCAATGTAGATTTTTTTCGAGCAGGCTGTCTTAATAAAAATGCAGGATGAAAAGTAGTTAAAATATCAAAATAAGAATTAATAATTTTTATATTTTTCCACTTACCTCTTACTTCACTTAACGGACCAATGTGATTTAGGACTGCTGCTGCTGCTGTCGCTCCAAGTAATAAAATGCATTTAGGACTTATAATCTCTATGTGTTTGAACAATAATCTTTTAAATTCATTTATTTCCTTGGGTGTGGGTTTTCTATTTTTATCGGGTCTATAATTTACAACATTTGTAATATAAACCTTTGTACGATCAAGATGAATACGGTTAAGAAGCTCATCTAAAAGTTTACCTGCTCTTCCGACAAAAGGTTTTTTTAATTTATCCTCTGTTTTTCCGGGAGCCTCTCCTATTATCATTACCTTTGAATTTTTATTGCCGTCTGCAAATACCAAATTTTTTTTTGGAAAATTCTTATTAAATTTTAATATTTTTTTTTTTAATTTGGATAATTCTTTATCTTTATCCATTAAGATTTTTCAATTTTTTTAACTAAGTTTTGTAAAACTTTTTTACATTGTAAAATCCTTTTTTTTGAATAACCCCTTATGACCAAAGCGACACCAATCTTACCTGCTTGAAAGAATGGATAACTGCCGAGACTTAAATCTTTAAATTTTTTTTGCAACTTTCCAAATTGCTCACCAATTTTACTCTCGGGCATTTTTCCAGTAACAGTTTCACTAAAAACTTTTTGCCCCCCTTTAATTAACTGTTCTATTGAATGCATCATCGATTGCAAAATCACCGGAACTCCTGGTAATACAAAAACATTTTTTAGATAAAAACCTGGTGCTGAACTGGAAGGATTATAAATTAATCCTGCCCCCCTTGGCATTTTTGCCATTTTTTTTCTTGCATCATTCAAATAGGAATTTTTGTAATGAGTTTCTAAAATTTTAAGCGCTTCTTTATTGTACTCATATCTTTTTTTAAAAACTTTTGAGATTGCTAAGGCAGTAATATCGTCGTGTGTAGGTCCAATTCCACCTGTGGTAAAAACATAATCATATTTTTTTCTTAATATATTGACGTTATTTATTATAGTTCTTAATTGATCTGGAATAATTCTGACCTCTTTTAATTGTATACCTCTTTCATTTAACCATTTTGCTAAAAAGCATGTATTAGCGTCTTGAGTTCTGCCAGATAAGATTTCATCTCCTATAATTAAAATTGCAGCAAAAAATCTTCTTTTTTCATTACGCATAGACATCTAAATGATAATAATACTTTAAAATGAAATTTGACACCTCTTTAATTAAAACAAAATTCATAAAGAGATACAAAAGATTTTTCGTTGATGTGAGTTTAAATAATCAGATTCTAACCGCACATTGTCCTAATTCTGGATCTATGCTGGGACTATTAAACGAAGGTGAAGTGGCCTGGATTTCCCAATCAAAAAATAAAGAAAGAAAATTGAAATACACATTAGAAATATTAGAACATAACAATCAAATGATTGGCATTAATACTCATTTAACAAATAAAATAGTAGAGGAAGCCTTAATAGATAAAAAAATAAAAGAACTTGAAAAATTTAATGAAATTAAAAGAGAAGTAAAATTTAATGATGCTACTAGATTTGATTTTTTTATTTCAAATAAAAAAGATCAAGCATTTGTAGAGGTTAAAAACGTCACTTTAAAAAGAAACAAAGATTTTGCTGAATTTCCAGATGCTCCCACCGCAAGAGGGCAAAAACATCTGCTAGAGCTAATCAGTGCTAAAAAAAAAGGGTATCAGGCTTTTTTGATTTTTCTAATACAAAGAGAAGACTGTAATTCTTTTAAGATATCTAAAGACATTGATAAAAAATACTATGAAAATTTTATAGAAGCCAAAAAAAAAGGTGTTAATTTTTTATGTTATTCAAGTAAAGTATCGAACAAAGAGATAAACCTTAAAAAAAAAATTGAGATAAAATTTGAATGAAAACTAAAACAGAAGAAACTCCATCTATCAAAATATATAGCGAGGATGATTTTAAGGGTTTAAAAAAAGCAGGTAGCCTTGCTGCAAGGACATTAGAATATATTGAAAAACTCATTAAACCTGGAGTAAAAACTAATTTTATAGATGAGGCTGCAAATAAATTTCTAAACGACCATGGAGCTTTCTCTGCTCCTTTGTTTTACAGAGGTTATACAAAATCTATTTGCACCTCTATTAACCACGTTGTTTGCCATGGAATTCCAAGTGACCAAACTTTAAAAGAAGGAGATATTATTAATATTGATATTACATCAATTTTAAATGGCTACTATGGCGATACTAGTAAAACATTTTCTGTTGGAAATGTTTCTATAGAGGCTAAAAAATTAATACAAGTAACCTACGAAAGTATGATGGAGGGTATTAAAATTTTAAAACCAGGCATTACTTTAGGTGACATTGGTTTTGCGATTCAATCCTTTGCCGAATCTAATAATTGCTCTGTTGTAAGAGATTTTTGCGGACATGGAGTTGGCAAAACTTTTCATGAAGAACCCAATATTTTACATTATGGAAAAAAAGGAGAAGGATTAACAATAAAAAAAGGTATGGTTTTTACAATCGAACCTATGATCAATTTAGGGGAATATCATACAAAAGTTTTATCTGATGGGTGGACAGCAGTTACAAAAGATAAATCTTTATCAGCACAATTTGAACACACAGTTGGTATAATTGATAATGGATACGAAATTTTTACTTTATAATATAATAGTGCTAATCAATTATAACGTATCTAAATGATCCAGAGATATTCTCGCGAACAAATTACTAAAATCTGGCAACCTGAAAATAAATATAAAATTTGGTTAGACATTGAAATATATGCGGCTGAAGCAATGGAAAAATTTAAAATTATTCCAAAAGGCATTGCAAAAGAAATAAGAAAAAAAGCTAAAATTAATCCTCATAGAATTGATCAAATCGAAAAAAAAGTAAAACACGATGTTATTGCTTTTCTCACTTCGATTACAGAAAAAGTAGGACAAAAAGCAAAATTTCTACATCAGGGCATGACATCCTCTGATGTACTAGATACTTGTTTTAATATTCAACTCCATCAATCTGGAAAAATTATTTTAAAAGACTTGGAGGATCTTTTAAAAATTTTAAAAACTAAATCTATAAAATATAAAAAAACAGTTTGTGTTGGTAGGAGTCATGGAATTCATGCTGAACCTGTTACTTTTGGATTAAAACTGCTTACATATTATGCAGAGTTTAAAAGAAACAAAAAAAGAATGGAACAGGCTATCAATGAAATTTCAACATGTGCAATTTCTGGAGCTGTTGGAACTTTTGCTCACATCAATCCAGGAATTGAACAGTATGTTGCAAAAAAATTAAAATTTAAAATTGAACCCATTTCAACTCAAGTTATTCCAAGAGATCGCCATGCTTATTTTTTTAGCGTTCTTGCAATAATAGCATCTTCGGCTGAAAGATTAGCCACTGAAATAAGACACCTTCAAAGAACTGAAGTTTTAGAAGTTGAGGAGTTTTTTTCAGCTGGACAGAAGGGCTCATCAGCTATGCCACATAAAAGAAATCCAGTTTTATCTGAAAATATTACAGGACTTGCAAGGCTTATTAGAAGTTACGCTTATCCTGCATTAGAAAATGTAGTTTTATGGCATGAGAGAGATATTAGCCATTCAAGTGTTGAAAGAAACATTGGGCCTGACGCAACAGTTACATTAGATTTTGTTTTAACAAGACTGAGTGGAATAATTAAAAATTTAATTGTTTATCCAAAAAATATGCAAAAAAATTTAGAAAAATTTAATGGACTTATTTTTTCTCAGAGTGTTTTGCTAAAACTAACCCAAAAAGGAATGACTAGAGAACTTGCTTATAAAGTTGTTCAAAAAAATGCTATGAAAACATGGTCGGCAAATGAAAGTTTCTTTGATAATTTAAATAATGATAAACAAATTAAATCTAAATTATCCACAGAAGATCTTAAAAAACTATTCAACATGAATTCCCATTTGAGATACATTAATACTATCTACGGAAGAGTATTTAAAAGCTAATGGCTAAAGGAAAACAAATATACGAAGGAAAAGCTAAAATATTGTATGAAGGTCCTGAAAAAGGAACTTTGATTCAATATTTCAAAGACGATGCCACAGCCTTTAATAATAAAAAAAAAGCGATTATTGATGGCAAAGGTGTTTTAAATAATAGAATTTCAGAATTTTTATTATCCCAATTAAATCAAATAGGAATTAAAACGCATTTTATTAAAAGATTAAATATGCGTGAACAGCTCATTAAATCTTTAGAAATCATTCCTATTGAAGTTGTTATTAGAAATATAGCAGCTGGAACTTTTTCAAATAGACTTGGAATTAGTGAAGGAACAGATCTTAGTAAACCTATTTTAGAATTTTATTATAAAAATGATGAGCTTGGAGATCCATTAGTTAATGAGGAGCACATTCTTGCATTAAATTGGGCAACTCAAAGTGAATTAATGCACATCTCTGAACAGGCCTTAAGAATAAATGATTTTCTAGTGGGTTTATTTAGAGGAATTGGAATTAAGCTTGTTGATTTCAAATTAGAATTTGGAAGACAATGGAATGGTGATGAAGTTGAAATTTTTTTAGCTGATGAGATTAGTCCAGATACATGCAGATTATGGGATGTAAAAGATGAAAGAAAATTAGATAAAGATAGATTCAGACGAGATCTTGGCGGATTAGTCGAAGCTTATCAAGAAGTTGCCCGTAGACTTGGAATCATGCCAGAAGGTTCAAATATTAAAGAAATTAAAACGGGTGTCTCAAAAAATTTAACCGCATTAAAAAAAAAATAAAAGTTTGAAACTACAGGTCATTGTCACATTAAAAAAGGATGTTTTAGATCCTCAAGGCTCTGCAATAAAAAGTTCATTATCAAATATGGGCTTTAAAAATATTGAAAGTTTAAGGCAAGGAAAAACTTTTGAAATAATTGTAAAAGAAAAAGATGAAAAAGTTGCTCTTTCTAAAGCTAAAGAAATGTGTGAAAAACTTTTAGCAAATCTGACGATTGAGGACTATTCAGTAAGAACTATTAAAGAATGAAAGCCAGTGTAATTGTTTTTCCTGGTTCTAATTGCGATCGTGATATAAAAATTTCTCTTGAAAAATTTGGTATAAAAACTTCAATGATATGGCATGCAGATGCCAAACTCCCAAAATCTGATCTTGTTGTCCTTCCAGGTGGTTTTTCATATGGAGATTATTTGAGATGTGGAAGTATCGCATCTAAATCAAGAATTATGAAAGAAGTTATAACTCACTCCAAAAAAGGTGGTTTGGTAATGGGTATCTGCAATGGTTTCCAAGTTCTTGTTGAATCTCAACTTTTGCCTGGTGTTTTAATAAGAAATATTAATCTTAAATTTATATGTAAAAATATAACTGTAAAAGTAACTAATAATAAAACAAATTTTACATCTAAAACCAATAGAAATACTGTTCTTGAAATTCCTATCGCTCATAACGAAGGAAATTATTTTGCAAATAAAGATTTGATTAATGAACTAGAGGATAATAATCAAATTGTACTTCAGTATTGTGACAGCGCAGGGAACATTACAGAACAATGCAATCCTAATGGTTCAATAAAAAATATCGCAGGAATTATAAATAAAAAAGGAAATGTATTTGGTCTTATGCCTCATCCAGAAAGAGCATCTGATAAATTATTAGGTGGCATGGATGGTTCGATCATTTTCAAATCTTTAAAATAATTATGCAAAAAGTTGATCAAGAACTCGCTATAAAACATGGTCTAACTGCCGAAGAATATAATAAAATTATTAAATTAATGGGAAGAAATCCAAATTTAGTAGAGCTTGGAATTTTTTCAGCCATGTGGAATGAGCACTGTTCTTATAAATCCTCAAGAATTTGGCTACAAACTTTGCCAACAAAAAACAAATATGTAATTCAAGGACCTGGAGAAAATGCAGGAGTTGTTGATTTTGGTGATGGTGATGTTGTAATTTTTAAAATTGAAAGTCACAACCACCCTTCTTATATCGAGCCTTATCAAGGGGCAGCAACTGGAGTTGGTGGAATATTAAGAGATGTTTTTACAATGGGCGCAAGACCTGTTGCTAATTTAAATTCTATAAGATTTGGCTCACCTAATCATGAAAAAACAAAATATTTATTAAACGGAGTAGTTTCTGGTATTGGCGGATATGGAAATTGTATTGGTGTTCCAACTGTGGGGGGTGAGACTGAATTTGATGAATGTTACAACGGTAATATATTAGTTAATGCTATGAATATTGGCATTGCTAAAAAAAATAAAGTTTTTTATTCAATTGCAAGCGGTATTGGTAATCCTGTTGTTTATGTAGGATCAAAAACAGGCAGAGATGGAATCCATGGCGCAACTATGGCATCTGCAGAATTTGATGAAGACTCAGAGTCAAAAAAACCAACTGTACAAGTTGGAGACCCATTTACTGAAAAATTGCTTTTAGAAGCTTGTTTAGAGTTAATGCAAAAAAAATCTATAGTTTCCATACAAGATATGGGTGCGGCAGGCCTTACTTCTTCTTCTATAGAAATGGCATCAAAGGGTGACCTTGGAATTAAAATTAATTTAAATTTAATCCCTTGTAGAGAAAATAATATGACGCCCTATGAAATTATGCTTTCTGAAAGTCAGGAAAGAATGTTAATGGTTTTAAAAAAAGGAAAAGAAAAAGAAGCTCAAAAAATATTTGAAAAATGGGGATTAGATTTTGCAATTATTGGACAATTAACAAATTCAAAAAAACTTGAACTTGAATTTAATAAAAAGAATGTATGTAGTATTCCAATACATTCATTAGGAGACAATGCACCTAAATATAAAAGAGATTATATAACTTACAATTATCCAAAAATAATTAATCATGACTCAGATATTGAGAAATTGGATATTAAAGATTCACTAATTAAAATTTTATCTCATCACAATTACTCAAAAAAATCATGGGTATGGGAACAGTACGATCATATGGTAATGACAGATACAATCCAAAAACCAGGCGGTGACTCTGCTGTAGTTAGATATCATGGAAAAAATAAGGGTATAGCTGCTACAGTTGATTGTGTTCCAAGATATTGCAAAGCCCATCCAAAATCTGGAGCTATGCAGGCTGTATGTGAAACTTGGAGAAATTTAATTTCGGTTGGCGCTCAACCAATTGCTATTACTAATTGTTTAAACTTTGGAAATCCTGAAAAAAAAGAAATTATGGGTCAGTTTGTAGATAGTATCAATGGAATGAAAGAGGCTTGTGAAGCTTTAAATTATCCAGTGATATCTGGGAATGTGTCTTTATATAACGAAACAAATGGTATTGCTATTTACCCAACTCCAACAATTGGCGGAGTTGGTCTTTTAAAAAATATAAATAATATGATGACTTTTAATTTCAAAAACACAGACAATATTATTGCAGTTATAGGAGAAACATCAGGTCACTTAAGTCAAAGCGCATTAATTTATGATGTTATTGGAGATAAAAAAGGGCCTCCTCCTCAAATTAATTTAAAAGAAGAGAAGAAAAATGGTCTTTTTGTTAGTGACTTAATCAAAAGCAAATTAGTAACTGCAGTTCATGATATTTCTCACGGTGGAATTATCGTCACATTAGCTGAAATGTGTATGGCCTCTAATATTGGTGCAAAGATTAAAGTTTCAGGATCTAATAATGAAAAGATTAAATATTTATTTTCAGAAGATCAGGCTAGGTATTTAATAGAGATTAATAAAAAAAACTTTGAAAAAGTAAAAAAAATTGCAAAAAATAAAAGCATTAAAATAGATATTATTGGCAAAACCCAAAGTGAAATATTTGAAATAGAAAATAATTTCAAAATTAGTGTTAAAGAGTTAAAGACAAAAAATGAAAGTTGGTTTAAAAATTATAACAAAAATTAATTATGGCTATTAAACAAGAAGAAATTCATAAATTATTAAAAGAAGGTTTTCCAGATGCTGATATTGAAATCAATGATCTAGCTGGTGATGATAATCATTATGCTGCTAAAATTAGATCTTCACAATTTAAAGGAAAGACTAGAGTTCAGCAGCATCAAATGGTATATGCATCTTTAAAAGGTAAAATGGGTAATGAATTACATGCATTGGCTTTAACAACAGAAGAAAAATAATATGACAAACATAAATGAAAAAATAAAAGATATTATAAATAATAATAATGTAGTTTTATTCATGAAAGGCACACCTGAGATGCCACAATGTGGATTTTCAATGACCGTTAGTAATATTTTAAAAAAACTTAATGTAAAATTTAGCGGTATTGACGTTTTAGCTGACCCTGAAATAAGACAAGGAATTAAAGATTTTAGTAATTGGCCGACTGTTCCTCAACTATACATTAAAGGAGAATTTATTGGTGGCTGCGATATTGCAAAAGAAATGTACGAAAAAGGTGAATTACAAAAAATTCTAAAATAAGTATTATCTAGAATAGTATTCCACAACTAGTTTAGGTTCCATTTGCACAGGATAAGGGATCTGATCATATTTTGGAACTTTATTAAATTTTGCAGTCATTTTTTTGTGATCAGCAATAATATATTCTGGAACTTCTCTTTCTTTACTTTGTGTTGCTCCTATAATTGGAATCGATTGTTTGAATGAGTCTTTAATTTCTATTTCATCATTTTCAGAAACTAAGTAACTTGAAATATTAACTTTCTTTCCATTCACTTTTACTTTTCCATGATTAATCATTTGTCTTGCTGCAAAAACAGTGATTGCAAATTTCGCTCTGTAGATAACAGCGTCTAGTCTTCTTTCTAATAGACCAACTAAATTTTCTCCTGTGTCACCTTTTTTCTTATAAGCTTTTCTAAAAAGATTTCTAAACTGTCGTTCACTCATATTGCCATAATAACTTTTTAATTTTTGCTTAGCTTGTAATTGAATATTGTAATCCGAAGGTTTGCCTTTACTTCTCTGCCCATGTTGTCCTGGACGATAGGCTCTAGTATTAAAGGGACTTTTTGGTCTGCCCCAAAGATTTACCCCAAGGCGTCTGTCCACTTTATGAGTAGAATTTATTCTTTTTGTCATATTTTAAAGTGCCCTCTTATAATAACCCCCATTCTTTTAGTCAATGTTACTCTCATCCCTTATATTTAATTAAAGAACTGATAACTCCTGATAAAGTTCTAATTTCCTGTGTGGAAAGAGAGCTTCGATGAAAAATATTTTTAACACTTCTAATCATTTGTTGTTTTTTTTCAGCTGGCTTCAAAAAACCCACCTTATCTAAATGGGATATCATAAAATCTAAAAAAGCATTAACTTCATTCTTTTTTGCATCTTCACTTCTATATAAATTCTTAACAATAGGTTCAAATTTTTTTTGAGAAATAAATAATTCAAAAGCAAAAATAGTCACTGCATGTGATAAATTTAATGATTTAAATTTATTGCTTGTTGGAATGTTAACTAAATAATTAGCATTAATAAGATCGTCATTACTTAATCCTGACGCTTCTGGCCCAAAAAAAATTCCAGTTTTTTTATTGGATATACTTAGTTTTTTTATAATCTTTACAGCTTTAGATAAATCTACAATCTTTTTATTAACTGATCTACTTCTTGAAGTTGTTGCAAAAACACAATCTAAATCTGCAACTGCCTGATCAGTATTTAAAAAAACTTTTGCTTTATGAATAATATCTTTTGCTTCTACTGCCGTATATGTTGCGCTTTTATTTGGCCAACTATCACGTGGTGAAATTAATCTTAAATTTTCAAAATTAAAATTTTTTAATGATCTTGCGGCAGCTCCTATGTTTTCTCCAAGTTGAGGTCTAACTAAAATAAAGTGAATATTTTTAAATAACATTACAAGTTTGCTGGGGCCTTATCTTTATACAACTTGTAATCAATACTATCTATCAGCGCTCTAAAAGATGCTTCAATTATATTTGGCGATACTCCAATGGTAAACCATACATCTCCAGTGTTATCTGTGCTCTCAATAGAAACACGGGTAATTGCATTGGTTCCTGTATTTAAAATTCTGACTTTATAATCTACTAATCTTAAATCTTTTAAATACTCACTATATTTTCCAATTTTATTTACGTTAGATCTAATCGCATTATCAATTGCGTTAACTGGTCCATTACCTGATCCTTCACAAGTAATCTCTTTTTTATCAACTTCTAATACAACTGTTGCATAAGAGTTTATAAGATCATTATCAGTACTTTTGCTAACTTTTACTTCGTATTTTTTAATATTTAAATAATTGGGAATATCCCCTAATAATCTTCGAGTTAATAATTCAAATGAGGCATCAGCACCATCATAAGCATAACCAATAAATTCTCTATCTTTGACTTGTTCTAATAATTTTTGAACTTTAGGATCATCTTTATTAATTTTAATATTTAACTTCTCTAATCTCGACAAAATATTAGATCTTCCCGACTGATCAGAAACAACAATATTTCTTTTATTACCAACAGAATCTGGAATAATGTGTTCGTATGTTTTTGGATTTTTTTCTACAGCAGAAACATGAAGCCCCCCTTTATGAGCAAAAGCCGAAGCCCCAACATAAGCAGCATGATTATTAGGTTTTCTATTTAAAATTTCATCTAATAATCTAGAACATTCGGTTAAATATTTAACTTTTGTTTCTTCTACTGAAATATCAAATTTATCCCTAAAATATTCCTTAAATAACAATGTTGGAATAATCGATACAATATTTGCGTTACCACATCTTTCTCCTAAGCCATTTAAAGTTCCTTGAACCTGTCTTGCGCCTGATCTGATAGCAGCAAGAGTGTTTGCTACAGCGTTTTCAGTATCATTATGAGTGTGTATACCTAAATTTTTTCCAGGAATAACTTTTGCAACATCATGTACTATTTCTTCAATCTCAAATGGCAAAGTTCCTCCATTTGTATCACATAAAACAATCCATCTTGCTCCATTATCATAGGCTGAGCGGATACATTCTAATGCATACTTTTGATTATTTTTATACCCATCAAAAAAATGTTCAGCATCAAACATATATTCTCTATTATTTTTTACGAAATGCTTCGTTGTGTCGACAATATTTTCTAAATTCTCTTCTTTTGAAATTCCTAGGGCTACATCAACGTGAAAATCCCATGTTTTTCCGACGATACAAACGGACTTAGTATTTGAATTAATAATAGCAGATAAACCAGGATCATTTTCAGCGCTCCTACCGGATTTTTTGGTCATACCAAATGCAACTAAAGTTGAGTTAGATAATTTTGGAGGTTTGTTAAAAAAATTTGTATCTAATGGATTTGCACCAGGCCATCCGGCCTCAATGTAGTCAACTCCTAATTTAGATAATGCGTTTGCAATTCTATTTTTTTCATTCATTGAGAAATTCACACCTTGTGTTTGCGCTCCATCTCTCAAAGTAGTATCAAATATGTAAATTTTTTCTTTACTCATTACTTATATTTCCAATGTGTTTTATCATTAAGATCCTCTATTAAAATTCCATTATTTTCAAGATCAAGTCTAATTTTATCAGCTTTTTTAAAATCTTTATTTTTTCTCGCAAGATTTCTAAGATCTATTAAATTTTCAATTTGACCTACATCAAGATTTGATTTTTTTCTTAAACTATTAAATTGTTCCTCACTTTGATTAAATAAACCAATAAACTTTAGTGCAGAATTTAAATCTTTTTTAGCTGTAGTATCGCCAGTTTTAGCTTTGTTATAAAGACTGTGAATGTTTGTTATAAATTTTGGTGTATTTAAATCATCCAATAAAATATTTAGTAATTCATCATTAATTTCGTCATTTTCAGCGGAATAAAAAGTATACCAATTTTCTAATATTTTTTTGTTTGTTTCTAAAATTTTTAAATTCCAATCCAATGGTTGTCTGTAGTGAGTGCCCAAAACAGATAATCTAACAATCTGCC
>Ga0315906_10001265_pt1 | contig 38045 bp, 33 predicted proteins | sample LakEriMetagenome_4_FD_203526 | JGI IMG/M metagenome (GOLD analysis project Ga0315906, IMG submission 203526) | Freshwater fungal communities from buoy surface, Lake Erie, Ohio, United States - Buoy 2 MA122 | ecosystem: Environmental > Aquatic > Freshwater > Lake > Lake biofilm | place: USA... | reverse complement strand
CCACCGAGAGACCGGCAGGGCCGGCACCAATCACCGCAACGCTCTCGGCGCGTGGCGTGATCTCTGGCGCAACATCAGGAATCCCTGAAGCGGCGTGCCACTCCACAAGGAAGCGCTTCATCGCGCGAATTGCGAGTGGTCGATCGATGTCACCGCGGCGGCAGGCGCGCTCACACGGCGCAGAGCAGACGTACGAGCACATCGCGGCGATGGGGTTTGGTTCGCGAGAGAGGAGGTACCCCTCTTCAAAGCGACCCTCGGCGGCAAGGTTCAGGTAGCCGCGGCAGTTGGTGCCTACGGGGCAGGCCTCTTGGCACTCGATGTTGCACTGCAGCCAGGAGGCGTCGACTGGTTGGACCAGGAAGTCCTGCGTTTCAAGCGTCACAGTGAGCCTTTCGGTGTTGCCGCGGGTCATTGCTTGCAGTGTCAAGGGTAGCAGGGGCTCCCTAAAAGCGTGCTCAACGGGATAGTTGCAATTTGGTCGCTTTTTCTTGTGCAGAAGGTGAATTTCTGCCAGAATCGCCGCCTAAGGCGGTGCCGGCGTCCCCCCAAAGGCACCGCCTTTTAGCCCCTCTGCTTGATGATCTCCGCAAGCACCTCTGCCGCATGCCCGGTTGGGGTCACACTCTCCCAAACCCTCGCCACCCGACCCTCTGGGTTGATCAGGAAGGTGACGCGATGGGTGCTCATGAAGCTCTTCCCCATCATCTGCTTCTCACCCCAGACCCCGTAGGTCTCTGCTACTTGGTGGTCAAGGTCAGAGAGGATTGGGAAGTTCAGTGAGAACTTATCGCGGAAGGCGGCCTTGCTCGACTGGTCGTCAGGGCTCACCCCCCAGACGACTGCCCCCGCCGCCTGCAACGCCGACTCTGAATCGCGAAACTCACAGGCCTCAATGGTGCACCCTGGGGTGTCATCTTTTGGATAGAAGTAGATGACCAACCATTTGCCCCGCGCCGCAGCGATGCTGTGTTCAATGCCGGCTGCGTCACGCAACGCAAACGCGGGGGCTTCGCTACCGACAGGTGGAAACGATTTGAATGGACTCATGCGCCGAGTATACCCTCGGCAACAGCCCGCGCTACGGAGACGAGCAGTCCACCAGCGCTGAGGCTCACGATGAGCAGATCGGCACGACCGAAGCGCGACGGCCGACGACGGGTAGGTGGCGACTGACGCGTCGGCAAGCGAACGCCACGAACCTCAAGGGCGATCGCCATCTGCGGCACAGCACGAATCACCGAATCAAATAGATCAGCGAGCAGCAGCGGATCTGCACCGCGTCGAGTGAGTCGACGAATCGCTTGACGCTCTCGCGCCTCATCGCGCAGCGTTGGAATGCGCGCGGCAGTTGCGAGCAGCGCCATCGTTGGGGCGAAGGGTGCACGAAGTTTTTCGATAAACGCATCGGCCATGCGCAAAGGTTCAAATGGTCGGAGTAGTACGAGGCTACCAGCGGCAAATGCAAGGAGGCGCGTTCCGGCACCGACCGCCTCTTCCACTGATGCGCCACCAAAGAGATTGGCGAGCACGATGCCGGCAAGCGCTGGTGTTAGCGCTACGGCAAGTTTCAGTGTGGCGAGAATCTGCACGCCAGAGATCCATGCCACGACCAAGACCGGAAGGGCGATCGCCGCCTGTGCCACTGGCGTTGTAGGACTCACAATCGAGAGGGTGAACCAGAAGAGGGCGAGACCGAGGCGGGTGAGCGGATTCGCAGTGCCAATCAAGCGTCTGCCGAGCTCTGGCGAGAGAAGTCGCTCAGCGCTCTCGGCCACTCGGACCGCCGGCGCTGGCAGGAGCGCGGCAAGGCCACCCGCATCCGCCTCGGCGCTCGTGCCTGTCTCCTCGGGGTGGCGCACTCGGCGGAGCGGCCGCGCATCTAGGTGGCTCAGCGCACTCAGGCGTGGGTCGTGGGTGGCGATCAACAGAGCGCTAGTTCCGAGCAGCTCTCCGTCGCTGAGAAGTGTGCAGAGTGCCGCCGCGCGCGCATCATCAAGACCGCCGCTCGGCTCATCAAGGATCAGAACGTTTGGAGCTGCGGCAATCGTCACCACTATCGCAAGCCGACGACGCTCGCCATCCGAGAGTCGCCCGGGTGGTGCATCAAGGAGATGTGCGACGTCAAGGCGTTGAGCAACCTCTTCGGCTCGCGCTGCATCACTCGGTGCAATGTGTGCGCGAGCTGGTCGCGCGCCAAGGAGGAGACCTGAGTCTTGCGGCGCAAATCTAATCTGGAGGTCAGGCTGTGCGAGGCGTTCACCCGAATCGAGCGGGAGCGTTCCCGCCACGAGGTGGAGCAGTGTTGACTTGCCGCTCCCTGTGTCGCCGGTGAGCAACGTCGTGGTGCCGCGCATCACCGCCAGGCTGGACGGTCCCACCGCGCGACCCGCCGCCGTGGCGCGCACCAGCTGCACGATCGGTGCTCCGCCTCCATCGTTGCTGCCAATCTCTCTCCAAGGCGTCGCAGTCGTTGGCACCGCCGCAGTTGCGACGACCCTACCGCCGTCAAGTCGTAGCTGCTGGGCGGTTGCAGAGTCAAGTAGTGAGAGATCGTGCGCCGCAATCACGCGCGTCGCACCACTCTCACGCAACGTGAGTGCCAAGCGCTCTGCCGATCGCGCATCGAGGCCGCCGAGCGGCTCATCGGCGATCAGCAAATCTGGTGATGCAACAAGGGCGACCAGTGCCGCCGCCGCCGCTCGCTCACCGCCGCTGAAGGTGCTCAAGCTGCGATCCATGAGGGCAACGTCAACGGCGGCGTCGCGTGCGAGCCGCTCAATGCGCGAGCGCATCTCTTCGGTGGGAACCTGTCGTGACTCCAGTGGGAGTGCCGCATCGTCGAGCAGGAGCGGCAACGCATAGGTGGGGGCGGGGCCCGCCGCCACGTAGCCGAGTCGCTCACTCAGCACGCGTGGAATCCCCGACTCCGTTGTGGCTGCAGCAATCAAATCAACTCCGCCAACAACCAGCCTGCCCCGCAGTTCACCCGGCAGGACCGTGCCGAGCAGCCCGGCGATCGCTCGGAGGAGGGTGCTCTTCCCCGCCCCCGATGCACCGTTGATGAGGAGCACGCCCCCCGCGGGAACGCTGACGGAAACGCCGCGCAGGTCAAGCGTCAGCCGATCAGAGCCAGCCGGTCGCCAGGTGAGATCGGCGATCTCTATAGAGAGGGGCGTCACGCCGTTAGACCCCGATCTGGTCGAGCGCACCACTCCGTCGAAGTGCAGCGCGCAGGGCTAGCGCACCAATGCCGCCGATGACCGCCGAACTCGCAACCATCGCACCAGCTAAGGCTGCCGCGAACGAGATGCTGACGTCGGGGAAGTAGAGCGGCAGATCATGCAGCGCCATACCAACACCCGAAAGTGCGCCAGCGGCGAGTGCCACGCGCCATCCCGCAACTCGATAGCGGACCGCAGCGAAGGCGATCTCAGCGCCGAGCCCTTGCGCTGCGCCAGAGAAGATCGCATCGACCGACCACTGGCTCGCGAGCAAGAACGAGACGGAGGCGGCGATCATCTCGCCGGCAAGGGCGGCACCAGGGCGGCGCACGATCAGTCCGGCAAGTGGCCCCGCAATTACCCAAGTGCCAGCGAACAGCAGATATTGGAGTGGTAGGACGGCGGAGAAGAGTGGCGATGCGGCGCCCCACACAAGATTCCATCCGGCAAAGAGGACGCCCGAAGCGATGCCAATCGTTGCCACGGTAACGAGATCCAATAGACTCCATGAACGCTTCATGCTGCGCCTCCCTCTTCACTCACTAACACCGCGCCGTTGTGCACGGTGATGACGACCTCTGCGGCAGTTGCCACATTAGATATGCCGCGCGTACCGCCCGCGGTCAGAAGCTCATTGTCAAGTGGCCAGCGCACGCCGGTCGCTGTAACCATTGCGTCGCCACCCCATGGGGTGAGAGATACGGTGCGACCAGTCTCACCGTGAAGTGTGAGGGTGGTACCGCTCCGCACAAGTTGCGTCCGCGTCTGCTCATCAAGAAGGACGACTACCGCACCACTACAACGTGGGTGCGCCAGAAGCGCCAGGGTGCCAATGGCGTGATCGCTGCGCCCACCCCAGGTGCAGAGGAGCGCGATCTCGGTTGCGCCAGCATCGAGTGCGGCGAGCAGAGCGAGCTCCGTATCGGTCGCATCTTTGTTTACTGAAAAACGCGTGATGGTCACACCGGCGGCCTCAAGTTCGTCGGCGTCGCCTGCGCTGAGTGAATCAAAATCGCCAACCACCTGATGCAGTGGCAGGCCGAGCGGGGCCGCGTATCGGGCGCCGCCATCAGCGGCGATTACGAGCGCAACCTCACGCCATCCCGGCCATCGTGCGTCGAGCAGCGCCGGATCAGGTTGATCGCCCCCCGCAAGAATCAACGCGCGCACAGATCCCTCGCTCTCTATCGCGCGGGGTACACCTGCGTCCTCCCTTCGCCGGCATGACCCGGATCAGGTTCGTAGGGTTCGCGGACCATCCGCATCTCAGCGCCCGATGGCGCTCCCCTGTCGCGATGGTCTGATTCTAGCGCTTCGTGCCGTCAAGAAGTGCGGCAACCCAGTCGGCAACAGAGGGGGCGTGTTCGTGCGCATCGGCCTCATAGAAATCGTCGGGGTGGAAGAAGGGCGAGTGAATCCCAACGGCACGCACCCCAGCGGCGCGCGCCATGCGCACGTCATCAAGGGTGTCACCGAGGTAGGCCGCCTCAGCGGGTGTCGTCGCGTGACCAAGAGCGGCGAGGCCGCGTCGAAGCGGCGCAGGATCAGGCTTCTGTTCGACGGAGTCGTCACCGTAGACCGCCGAACCGATCAGATCGGCGACGCCCGTGCGACGGAGTTGACCAGAAACGACCTTGCGATCGCCAGCGGTGACGATGCCGAGGGGGATCCCCGCGGCGACCAGTCGCTCAAGCGCTGGATAGGCGCCGGGGAGGAGCTCCGCTTCGTGCCCCTTATAAGCGTCGTGCCAGACGCTTGCCGCTCCCTCTACCAAGTGCTCGGGGACACCGAGGGCGGCGTACATGCGGCGCCAGTTCGGCGAGAAGGCGGCCCCATAGCGCTCACGAGTGAGGGGCGGGAGCCCGAAGGACTTCATCACCTCAACGTTTGCCTCATAGACGTGTTCGGTCGTGTCAATCAGGGTCCCATCCCAGTCAAACAACACAGCCTTCACGGCCTAAGCGTACGTCGCGCCTAGAATCGCTGGGTGAACGAACGTGCGAGCGCCCCCATTCCTACTGGAGCCAGCGAACCGAAGAGTCGTATCAGCGACTTCCCGGGCGGCCTACGCGTTCGCGCGACCTGGGGGAGCAGCGGCCAGGCTGCCGCCGTCTTCGCCCTCTCTGAAGTCGGTGCCACCCTCGTGGACCATGGCGCGCTCGGCGCTGGCGCTGAGGGTGATCCCGATCGACTCTGCCGCATGGAGCTGCGCGTTGAAACGCCAGGCGGCGCCTGGGCGGTACGCCTCGCCACCGTCATCTACGACGAGCCGCGCGCGATCCACTGGGATGATGCACAACTCTTTGTTGTTGGCTACGGCTTCACTGTCTACGCCTTTGGCGCGCGCACTGGCGCCCTCGCCTGGAGCCACCAGACCGGCACGCCAGTTGTTGAGCTGATCGCCTCGCCACGCTTTGGCCATGTGATCGTGCAGAGCGAGGTCGAGACGTGGGCGATTCGCGGCGATGGTGAGGTGCGTTGGCGACTCGCACATAGTGATGTTGTTGGTGCCGCTGAACTGATCGGCGGTCGACTCATCGTCACCAGCATCAACGGCGATGTGCAGGCAATTGATCCCGACACTGGGAAGCAGGGCTCATGAACCCCGTCGCACTGATCGGAGCCGCACTCTTGGTGATTGGACTGCTGCTCTCACGCCGTACCGATGCGCGCACGCGCGCCGGGCAACTGCTTGCCGGACTCTCGCCGATCTCCCCGACCGAAGCGCTCAAGATCGCTGCACTTCGTGGAGATTCAGCGCCGTATCTCGCCATCAAGGGGAGCATCGACGCGCCAGAGATCTTTGAGGATGAGCACCACCGCCCGCTCGTCTTTCGTCGTGAACGCGTCTCTATCGCCGACGAGGGTGGTTGGCGCGTAATTGATACCGCCGAACGGAGCCTCCCCTTTGTGGTGAGTGATCCGAGCAACTCGATCAGCATTGCCACCACCGATCTTGCCGACGGGCTCGTCGTCGTTGAGCGACGTTGGGAGGGGAGCGTCGCCGAGCTGCACGCCGCCGGGCGCGAATATCAGCGCCCAGAGACGGCGGCACTTGTTGCCGCACTCGCGACGAGTGACCCGACACGAGGTGCGCGGGTAGGCCTAGAGCAGATCAGCAACCTCGATCGCGCGACCGCAGCGGGGCAACTCGTTGACGGGGAGTTGCGCGCGGGTGCCGGACGACCACTTGTGGTGACCACACTCGAGCGCGCCGACGCGCTTCGGCTCCTCGGTGGTGAGGCGCGTGGGCGCCTCGTCAGCAGCACACTCGTCCTCGCCCTCCTGGTGATCGGGCTCCTGCTCCTCCTCGGCGGCGTCGCCCTCACCCTCGCCTCTCCAGCACTTGGTGCCGACGCGGCGAGCCCCTCCCCCACGCCGACTCCAAATCCAGAATCAGGTGACGCACGAAACGGCGGAGTTGGCGTTGGTCCTGGCGGACTGCTCGGACTTGTTGTGATGTTCGCTCTCCCCCTCCTCCTCGCTGCGATCGTGGTGCTGATTACGCGACTCGTCACTCGCCAACGCCGCTGACCCAGTACGATCGCGCCATGACCACCAAGCCGTACGACGTCAACGCCATCCGCGCGCGATTCCCATCGCTCGCCAACACGCTTCCTGATGGTCGACCGATCAGCTTTCTCGACGGCCCCGCCGGCACGCAGGTGCCGCAATCGGTAATTGACGCGTATCGCGACTTCTTCCTGCACGCCAATGCCAACTCTGGTGGTGCATTCATCACCTCGCAGCGACAGCAGCAGGTCGAAGATGCAGCACACCGAGCGGCTGAAGACCTACTGAACGCTCCGAAGGAGACGGTGAAGTTCGGTGCCAACATGTCAACCCTCAACTTCCAACTTTCGCGATCGCTGGCGAAGAGCCTGAAGCCGGGCGATGAGGTGATCGTCTCGCAGCTTGATCACGACGCGAACTACAGCCCTTGGCTCTGGCTCGCCGAAGATTTCGGCCTCACCCTCAAGGTCATTCCGATCCGCACCAGCGATGCGACCCTCGACATTGAAGCCTACGCGGCGCTGCGCTCACCGCGAACTAAGATCGTTGCGGTCGGCATGTCATCCAATGCACTTGGAACCATAAACCCGTGCAAGGAGATTGTTCGCCTTGCGCATGAGGCCGGTGCGCTCACGGTGCTCGACGCGGTCTGCTCGGCACCGCACTATCCAATTGATGTGCAGGCGCTCGATACCGACTTCCTGCTCTGCTCTCCCTACAAGTTCTACGGGCCGCATGCGGGGCTCCTCTACGGGAAGCTGCCGCTCCTCGAGCGCTTCGGCCGCTATAAGGTTCGCCCCGCCCACGATCTATGGGAGACGGGGACCCCGAGCTTTGAGGGGATGGCGGGCACGACCGCCGCGATTGACCACCTCGCCTGGATCGGGCGTGAGTTTGGGCACGCTGGTGCACCAACTGCCCTCACCGGCCGCCGAGCCGATATTCGTGCGGGCCTGCAGGCAATCACCCTCTACGAGCGCGACCTGACCGTGCACCTGCTCGATCGACTCGCTGAGATCCCAGGGGTCAAGGTCTACGGCATCACCGTTCGAGACCAGCTTGATCACCGCACCTCTATCGTCTCGTTCACGATGGAGTGGGCTACCCCAACAGAGGCGGCAACTCACCTAGGTGCCGACGGTGTTCAGGTGTGGGACGGCAACTTCTACGCCGTGAATCCAGTCGAGGCACTCGGGCTGACCGAGCGCGGTGGCCTGCTGCGCGTTGGGCTGATGTCGTACAACACGAAAGAAGAGGTTGATCGACTGATCAGCTCGCTCAAGGAACTCGCCAAGGCGAGCGGAGTGCAGATCGGCTGATGAGCGCGCCGCTCATTCTCATTACCGTCGCCGATCACGACGAGCCCGGTGACGCGGCGCCAATCCATCTGATCAATGCGCGATACGCCGACGGCGTGCGACGTGCCGGCGGCATTCCGATTTTGATGAGCGCCAGTGCCAACGACGAACAGCGCACCACCGCCTTCGCAAAGATGGATGGCTTACTTCTTTCTGGTGGTGCCGACATTGATCCGGCGCGATACAACGAACCCATTAATGGCGCTGTCGGCATTGAGCCGGCTCGCGATGCACTGGAGTGGGCCGCCCTTGACGCCGCTGATCGTCGCGGCATTCCCGTGTTCGGGATCTGTCGTGGCTTGCAGTTCTTGAATGTGCATCGCGGCGGATCCCTGCTGCAGCATGTTGAGGGGCAGGTTGGTGCGGCGTATCCGGCGACCCCTGCGCTCTCGCATCCACTCGACATACAGGGAGGCACCAAGCTGGCGCAGATTCTTGGTGACCGCACCACGCCACTTGCGGTGAACAGCTATCACCACCAGGCGGTGAGCCCAGAGCGGCTCGCGCCAACGCTGCGCGCCTCAGCCTTTACCGACTCGCCGCGCGGCACCCTTGTTGAGGGGCTTGAAGAGGCAGGCGAGCGATTTGTGCTGGGCCTGCAGTGCCACCCCGAGCGCACCGAGAGCAGCCCTGCCGACTTGGAGCTGGTCTGGGCGGCGTTCATTGAGGCGGCACGGGGCCGCTAAATCTGAGGGGCACTCCCACCTGGGGGTGGAGTGGCACAATCTGAGCCATGAGTAACCACCCGCCTGAGGGCGACGCGGACTTCCAGAAAAGCGATCGCAGCGCCCGGCTCCTGCGCACCCTGCGCTATGTCGAGGCCGCCGGCGAGGCGGGGATCCGACCTGAGGATCTCGCCAAGAAGCTCGGCGTCAGTCGCCGCACCGCTTACCGCGACTTGCAGGCCCTCGAGGCAAGTGTTGGTGTACCTGTGTGGAACAACCTTGGACGTTGGGGTGTCTCGCAAGAGGGACTCCTGCCGGAGCTGCGCTTCAGTAAAGATGAGGCGATCTCTGTGGTTCTTGCGGCGCGACTCCTCGCGAAATTCTCCACCGGCTACGACCCAGAACTTGGTGCGGCACTGATGAAGCTCGGCAGCCTTCTTGAGAATCCGCTGCGCAGCGCAGTCGAGCGGACGGTGACGCAGCTGAGCCAACTCACTACCGACAGTGATGCGCGTGAACGGCTCCGCCTCCTCACCACCGCGTGGGTCACAGGGCGTGTTGTTGAGTTTGACTATGCGCCTGCCTGGAGCAATCCTGGAAGCAGCCGGCGCGCCCGCGTTCATCCGTACCTGATGGAGCCGTCTTCGGCGACGCACACTACCTATCTCATCGGGCACGACGAGACGCGCACCGCACTGCGAACCTTCCGCGTCGATCGCATCAGCAACGTGCGCGTGACCACCGCCACCTTTGAACTTCCAAAGGAGGTTGAACTTGAGCGAACCCTCGCATCTGCGTGGGACATCGTCGCCGATCAACCGCTCGAAGAGATCGTGATCCGTTTCACCAAGGAGACTGCGGCGCGCGCAAAAGAGACGCGTTGGCATCCATCGCAAACGATTGAGGAGCAGCCCGATGGATCGCTGATTTGGCGCGCGCGCATCTCGGGACTGCTGGAGATTCGTGCCTGGGTGCTCACCTGGGGCGACGGTGCCGAAGTGCTGCGACCCGAGGCACTTCGTGACGACATGGCGCGCACCCACCAGGCCGCCGCTGCGCGCTACGGCTCCACCGCAAAGCCGAACGCGTAGCCATGGACGCGGAGCAGTTCAAGGCGGTCAACCTGATCAGCGACCCGATCCACGGGTATATCGAGCTCACGAAGCGCCTCACTCCTGAGGGGGCCGCGGCCACCGGCCACGCGCCAGAAGACGCCGCTGAAGAAGATCTGCTCGACAGCCCTTGGCTGCAGCGCCTCCGCCGCATCAGCCAGTTGCAGAGCGCACGCTGGGTATTCCCTACCGCCGAACACAGCCGCTTCTCGCATGGCCTCGGCGTTATGCATGAAGCGGGCCTCTGGGCACGTCATCTCTATCCGTCGCTCGCGACGCGGCTAACCAGCGACGGAGTAACGCCCCCAAGTGAAGGTCTCGTTGTTGAGACGCTGCGTGTTGCAGGCCTTCTGCACGACGTTGGCCACGGACCGTTCGCGCACTTCTTTGATCACGCGGTGCTGGAAGCCTTTCCTGCGCCAGTCGATCCGCGGCGACCAAAGGGGAAGCGCCTCGCCCATGAGGATCTCTCCGCGCTGATCATCGAGCGCGAACTTGCGCCGATCATCACCAAGCTACGTCGGGCACCTGGAGACTCGGCCACTCGTGATGCCTTCGCCGCAACTGAGTCGATTGATCCACGCTGGGTTAGCTTCCTTATCTCGAAGCCACCACTTGAGGACCCAACTGTTCCGGCCTGGGTACGCATCATGCAGCCGCTCCTCTCGGGCGTCTTCACCGTCGACAACCTTGACTATGTGCGACGCGACTCCTACATGACCGGTGTGCGCACTGCGGCGGTCGACGTGGAGCGACTCCGCCACTACAGCTTCATTGGTGCGCGTGGCCTCACGCTCTACGAGCCAGCGGTCGGCGCTCTCGAGTCATTCCTCGGTGCACGGCAGTTTTTGTATCAGCAGGTCTACCTGCATCGCACCGTGCGCGGCATCGACCTCGACATGAAGGAGGCGTTTGCGCCAGGAGTCCGCGCGATCTTTGGTGATACCTCCCCCGCCGACGATCTGGCCGCCTACCTAGAGCTCGACGAATACACCCTGCTGCATCAGGCGGCCCGCTGGTCGCGCGGCCAGGACCTCTCGGCCAACCCGCAGCCGAAGGACGGCACCGTCACCCCGGCGGTAGCCGACGCCTGGCGCGCCGTACTCTTCCGCAGCCCCCGCTGGCAGATGGAGGAGGAGCTCCGCGCCGACTACTTTGATGAGTCAGTGCCCAAGAGCTTCGAGTCAGAACTTGGGGCCGCCATCCCTGGCGAAGTGGAGATTGACGTTGCCTACTGCGATCCCCGCCATGTCGAGGGGGACGCCGCCGATCAACTCTTGGCGGTCGAGGGGCCAAACGGCCGTGAGGCACGACCAATTTCAACCCTCCTTCTGAAGCTCCCTCTGTACTCAGTGGTCGCAAGGCGCTATCGTCGCCGATAGCGCGTTCAGCGCCGCGGCCTAACGGTTCGAGCGCAGCCACCCGAGTACCAACGCCATGGAGCGACAGTCGGCCGCGTTGTACTCGGTGCCTGCACGGAAGTAGTCGTAGTCGGCGAGGCGCCTCCCTTCGGCAGCGGCGCGAGCATCGGCGGTGTACGCCGCGGCCATCGCACCCATGCCGTCGGCGGGGCCATCACCCCATGAAACATCAATGAGCCCCTCGGCGCGCATCGCCTTGGCGATGTCCTTTAGGCCGAAGCCGTAGGCACCACGCACGCTGACAGGCACCTTGTAGACAAGCTCATCAAACGCATCGAACCACCCGATCTCGTCGGGGAGCGACCAGGTTGGGTGACGACCAACAGCCGAGTCGGCGGCGGTGAAGAGCAGGTTTCGTTCGGCAGGTGACCAGTGCACGATACGTGTCGCCCCCCACGAGAGGTCAAGCGACTGACGCCAGGCGTTCATAAATGCGACCCACGCGTCCAGTACAGCGCGCTCCGATTCGGCGTTGAGTCGATCACCGCTCCACTGCCCGAATGCGGGGAACCAGGATGCGTCTTCGGCACGCGGGGTGAAGAGGCGCTCCCCTACATTGGCACCAGCCGCGGTAGCTGCAGCAATTTCGGCGGTCGTTGGCTCACGACCATCTACCGATACGAGACACCCGATCTGGAAGATGCACGCCGCGCCACCAACGTTTGGTAGTGCGGTGAAGTCGTCGTTGAGGTTCCCCGAGTTCTCAAAGTCGACGTGGAACTCAATGCGGGAAGGTGTACGCCAATGCTCGTCGTTACGGAGTTCAATGCGATCTGGGAGCACCTTCTCGTTTGCGTCGGCGGATGCGGGTACATAGTTGGCTGCGAGCACGGCGGCGAGTCGTCGCGGACGCGCGTCGCCCGTCACACCGAGACGATCAGGCGAGAGTCCCGGCTCGTCGCGGCGCTTGATGCCGGCGGCGATGGCCGCATCACGAAGGTCGGGCCCAACACCCGGAAGGTACGTGAGCTCGCCGATCTCGCGGGCAATCTTGCGCTTCGCCTCGCTCCAGGGCTGATCCTGGTCGGCGTTCATATTCGGGTAGAGCTCGGGTCGCGTTGGTCGCGGCAGCGCATCCCAGGCGGCGCCGTCACGACGAACGGTGCGAATCCACTCCAGCGCGCGGCCCACCTCAACGGCGAGTGGGATCTCATCTTCGCGTGTGCTCTCGCGCTCAACGGGCACACGGGCGAGTCGCTCCAGTGCACCACTCCCCCGCCCCTTGCTGCTCATCCAGGTGCGACCGAGCAGATACGCCTCCGCCGGACAGTAGCCCTGCAAGCGTGCGATGGCGGCGGTGTAGACCAGCACCTGGCCGGCATAGTGTCGGTGCGAACTGCCCGCGTATCCGCTCACCGAGAGATCAAGCGTTGAGAACTTCACGTCAACCACCACGTAGTGCCACGGCGGCGCCTCACCACCATCGGACGCAAGGGCCGGCGCTGATACCGCCGCCTCGCTCGGGTCGATCACTCCAGGGATCAGTCGCTCCAGCGCATCGCTTCGAACGAGCAGGTCAATTGCACCGTAGGTTCGATCTTCAGGATTTCGCACCACCGCCTGCTCGATCAGCTCAACCCCCTCGCGCATGGCGGCGAAGGTTGCCTCAGCGGCGGCCAGCGTGCGCGTCGCCTGCCAGCCATCAGAGATCTTGCGATGCGAAGCAACCTTCGGCTCAAGGATTTCGAAGATGCGCTCTTCAAAACGATTTCCTTGAGCAAAGAGCAGCTCGCGTAGATCGAACGGGCTCGGCGGATCAGCATCGGCGCCAACATCTTTCGCAAAACCCTTGCTCGTGCCGTGCACCTCGAGCCAATCAAGAAGAGGGTCACGGCGCAACCAGTTGCGCGTCTTCGATGCCGAGACCCATTCACGCCAGGCGGCACGATCGGTTGGGTCTGGATTGCGGACTTCGCCGCTGTCGCTGGTGGTAATTGCGGCAACGCCGGTGATGGGTGGCGGGGTGGCGCGATAGCGTCGAAGGTCGTCCATTCCCCCTACGATCGCACGCGGCGTCGCTTTGTGCCGCTCGCGGACTCAGACGAGATCAGTGCCACTCCGCCAAGGAGCAGGAGCGCTCCCAGGGCCAAGCTCGCATCAATCGCTTCATTCAGAAGCCCGACGCCAAGCGCAGCAGCGATGAGCGGCTGTAGGAAGAGGACACCCGCAGCGAGTCGTGGCGGTGCAGCTGCGTACCCGCGGTACCAGCTACTCCATCCAATCGCTGTAGCGCCGAATCCTAGGTAGGCAATCGCGAACAGCGAGAATGGGGCCGTCGCGTCGGACAGGTTGATACCGACGAGCACCACTTCGGCCGCTGAAAACGGTATGAGGAACGGAATGGAGACCGCGGCGCAGAGCGCTACCGCGTTGCGTGCGCCAACCGCCGCTACCGCTGGGCGCCCGAAGCTCGAGAAGAGCGCCCAGGTCGCTCCCGCACCGATCAGCATGATGACTCCGATCAGGCGAGCAAGCGCGTCATCAGGCGTACCGCCTGAGGTGGGGCTAGCCGACCGGAGCCCAAGTGCCACCACACCCGCCGTAGCGACGGCGATTCCGCCCCAGGCTTGACGCGGCACCGCAACACCTTCAATGAGGCGACCGAAGATCAGCACGAAGACTGGTGTCGCCATCGTCACGACGGAACCCTCGACGGCGGAGGTCAACGCGGTACCACCAAATTGCAAGAGCATGGAGGCGGCGACGGCCGCACCCGCGAAGAGGACGGACTGCTTCGGGACCCGGCCCCAACCCAGCGACTCGCGACGCAGCACAGCGATCAGCACCAGTGCCGCGACGCCGAGGAGCAGTCGCAAGAGGCTGAGCGTCGCTGGTGGAATGGCGTTAAAGGTTTCTGCAGAGACCACATACATGCCACCCCACAGGGCTGCGGCTACGGCAAGGTCGAGGGTTGCACCCTTCGTGACACGACGTTCAGACATGCGGAGGAGTGTAGCCGCGAACACGCATATTCGGTCTACGATAGGGCGATGGTGATTCGACTAAATGAACAGGTCCCTAGGCCAGCGTTCTCTCCGGCTGGTGATAAGCGCGCTGCGTACGAAACCTACGGGACATCGTTCCTGCAATACCTGGCGCGACGCGCGGCTAAGAGCCGCATCTTGCTCCCGCTGCGCGACCTCTTGGCCGTCAAGCGTCGAGGTGGGCCAGAGTACTCGGCGGCACTCGCCTGCTTCGCCTACTACGCCGTTGCGGCCGCAACAACGTACGGGAGGGGGTATCGCCAGCCAGAGTTCACACAGGAGCGACAAGTGGAAGAGCGTGACCGCCAAACGGGCGCGCTCATCACCGCTCGAAGCACAGGGGATGGCCGCAGCATTGCCGCTGAGGTCGACCTCACACTTCCTGACATCGGCCAGTTCCGTGGCAGTGAGCGCATCCTTGGGACCACGGTGGGCCTACGCGGTCTTGGCATGGCGGCCCCGTCAAATTTCTCATTCGCAATTGACGACGCTGGGCATCGCGCCGGCCTCGCCGCCTGGTGGGGCGAGGGTCGGGGCACCATCACCACCGAACTCGCCCCATCGCTACGCGGCACCACCATTCGGGCCTACGGCGAGCTCGCCCTGACCGGATCAGATGGCAGCCGTGGACGCGCGACCTTAAATCGCGATGGGCGCCTCCAGGTGGAGGTGACCGGACCAATGGCCGATCTCTACCGCCTCGGTGCTCCGCTTAAGTAGCGCCGCAAGGCTCCCCGGCGTGGCACCATAGCGGCATGATTATTGCGAAGCGTCCAGCCCCGCTTGACCCGGCCGCCATCGCCGCCGTGCGTCGCCCCTTTGACGAGGCTGACATGTTCCCCCCACACGTCTTCCACGACCAGGCGATCTTCGACTGGGAGTCGCAGGAGATCTTCCGCCACGAGTGGCGCTGTGTCGGCCGCGAAGAGGAGACGCCGAACGTCGGCTCCTATCGTCTGCTGGAGTTCGCCGGAGAGCAGGTGATCATCTCGCGCGGCGAAGACAACAAGCTGCACGCCTTCATTAACGCCTGCCGCCACCGCGGCGCCACACTGATTGAAGGTCCCGCCGACGGTAAGCCCGACTGCGGCGAGGCGAAGAAGATCGTCTGCCCGTATCACGCCTGGGTCTACGGCCCCGACGGCAAGCTGCAGAAGGCGAAGCACACCGAAGATTTGAAGCGCTTCAATCCTGGTGACTACGACCTGGTGCCGCTGCGTTGCGAGACGTGGCAGGGCTTCGTCTTCCTCACACTCGATACAGAGGCCGAACCGCTCCTCACCTACCTCGATGATCTTGTCGAGGTGTTCGCGCGCTTTGACTTTGCGCCGCTGCGACTCGCCAAGCGCGAGACGTACGACGTGGCGGCGAACTGGAAGATCCTCGTGGAGAACTACTCCGAGTGCTACCACTGCCCAGGGGTGCATCCGCAGTTGAATGCGCTGACCCCGTATGACCTTGGCGAAGACATCCCAGCGCGCGGCTGGTGGAAGGGTGGCTGGCAGCCGCTCGTCGGCGAGGCGCTCACCATGGGCCTCGACAAGGGATCGCACTCACGCCCATGGCTCACGGGAATGACCGAGACCGATGCGAAGCGCATCCAGTACTTCGCCGTCTGGCCGAACCTGCTCCTCTCGCTCCACCCCGACTACCTGATGGTGCACATGATTGAGCCGCTCAGCCCAGGCCGATCGCGCGTCGTCTGCGACTGGTACCTGCACCCCGACACCATGAAGCTCCCCGACTACGACTTCTCTGACGCGCACGGTTTCTGGGATATGACGAACCGCCAGGACTGGCACGTGTGCGAGCTGCAGCAGCGGGGCACCGCCTCGAGCATGTTGCCGCCGGGCCGCTACACCGAACTTGAGGCAAGCGTGCAGGCCTTCGACCTGATGGTTGCCGACCGCTACGCCGCCGACGGGAAGCGCACCTCGCGCGGCTGGGCCGCCGGCCTCGCCCCAGGCGACATGGAGGGGATCGACTTCAGCGATCGTCAGGCGGCACGCGCCGCCATCGCCGCAAAACTCGCCGCTGCCGCGGAGTAGCGCCAGGGGCTACGCGAGCCCCATCTCTCCCATTGGGCTCGATGGTCCCTCGCTGCGATCGTGCAGCCTGAAGCGTCGATCGGGGAGCTGCATCGGGTTGTTATGCAGCGCGGCTCGCGCCATCAGCTCACCCACCATTGGACCCTGCTTGTAGCCATGCCCTGAGCCACCGCCCGCCAACCAAATCGCAGGGTTCTCGGGATGCTGATCGAGCACGTAGTGGCCGCTCTTGGTGCGCTCATGTTGGCAGGCACGCGTCTCTTTGATCGGAGCGCTCTTGAGCGTCGGGAAGCGCACCGCGCACTCACGCGCTCGGACAATCGAAGTTGGATGCGCCTCGTCGGGCCACACACTCGGATCAAAGTTCCCCGCGTCAAACTCCGGGCCAACCTTCACGCCGTGCCCCTGGTCGTTTGGGATTCCCCAAACGGCGAGCCCTTCGTCAATCCACGTGGGGATCTCACCCACGCCCATGTTCGGCGCATCAAAGTAGATCGCATCTCGGCGCACCGGAATGATTGACGCCTCAGCATCGGCGCCAACGAGCAGTGGAAATAGTTCAGGGAGCCACGGCCCCGCCGCCCAGACCGTTGCACCAGCAGCGATCGGTCTCCCACTGGCATCGAGCGCGCTGCCATCCGCTGCTGGGGTTGCCCGACCGCGCGTAATCACGCCGCCCTCGCGTTCGAACATGCGCGCCGCCGCGCGTACGCCGTTCCCCGCGCGCAGGAAGCCCGCAGTCGGCTCATAGAGCACAGAGGTCAGACCCTCGGTACCGAGCGTTGGCCAGCGGTGCAGCGCCTCCTCTGGAGTGATGCGCTCGCACGGCACACCCGCCTCGCGCATGCGCTGCTCGGAGTGCGCCTCCCAGATACCATCGCCCGACACAAACCAGGCGACACCGCTCTCTACAAAAATCTGTTCGCCGGCAGATTCGCCCAACTCTATCCAGGCTACGAGTGCGCGCTGCGTCCAGCCCATGAGCAGTGCATCCTCGCCGTGGGAGTGTCGAATGATGCGGCTGTAATCGCCTGAGGTGGTCTTTGCTCCACCTGGTTCGCGCTCTTCGATTAGCTGCACCGTGGCGCCAAGGCGTCGTGCCTGCAGTGCCGTCCACGAGCCCCAGACACCGCCGCCAACCACCAGCAGGTCGGGTGCGCCGCCCGCCATGGCTACTTCTTCGCGCCGAGGGTGCGGAAGCGCGAGAGGAACTCCTTGGTGCGTGGGTCCTTCGGCGCGTCAATCACCTGCTCAGGTGGTCCGACTTCGGCGAATTCGCCCTTATCCATGTAGTAGACGCGGTCAGCCGCCTCATGCGCAAAGTCCATCTCGTGGGTGACCACGATCATCGTGCGCCCCTCGTGTGCCAGGTCCGCCATTACCTTGAGCACTTCGCCAACGAGCGTTGGGTCGAGCGCCGAAGTTGGCTCGTCAAACAGCAGCACCTTCGGCTGCATGGTGAGTGCACGCGCAATGGCGACGCGCTGGCGCTGTCCGCCGGAGAGTCGCGACGGATACTCGTCACGCTTCTCAAGCAAGCCGACCTTCGCGAGATACTTCTCCGCAATCGCCTCGGCCTCTTTGCGATCCATCCCCTTGACGTGCACGGGTGCTTCAACGCAGTTCTCGATCACACTTAGATGCGGGAAGAGATTGAACTCCTGGAAGACCATGCCAGCGCGCATGCGTACCTCGCGAATGCGCTCTTGGCGCTCGCGTCCCTCGGTGTGGAATGGATCAGCGCCAACAATCACGCCATCAATCCCCACCGTGCCGTCGGTCGGATCCTCGAGGAAGTTGAGGCTGCGAAGGAAGGTGCTCTTCCCCGAGCCAGAGCGGCCCAGGATGCAGACAGTCTCACCCGGCCACACCGTGATGGAGGCGCCGCGCAGCACATGGTTCTCGCCAAACCACTTGGTAATGTTCGTTGCCTTGAGCACCGGTTCAGCGCCAGGCTTTACCAAGATTCCGGGCGTCTCGGCAGGATGGACAGGATGAGCAGCAGGAGTCTTGGAGAAGTGCTTCATGTCGCTCATCCCTTCATCTCCTTGTTTCGGTCGCCTGCAGCGAGGCGTGCCTCAACGCGATTCTGTACGGCAGTGAAGAGAATGGTGAGCACCCAGTACACCGCTGCAGCAATCAACAGCGTCTGCAGTGACTTGAACTCTTTACGACCAACGTTTTGAGCACGCCAGAGGATCTCTTGCAGAGTCACGGCTGACGCAAGCGCCGAGTCCTTCAGCATGGCAACAAAGTCGTTGCCGATCGCCGGAACGATGATGCGAAAGGCCTGTGGCGCAACGATGCGGCGGAAGGCGGTGGACTCCGACATACCAAGTGCGACGGCAGCTTCACGCTGGCCCCCAGGTACCGCTTGAATGCCGGCGCGGAAGAGCTCGGTCATATATGCGCCGTAATTCATCCCCAGGGCGCCCACGGCGCACACGAATGGGTCAAGCACGATGCCAACCTGCGGCAGCGCCAGGTACCAGAAGAGCAGCTGCAGCAGCAGTGGTGTGCCCCGGAAAAAGCTGACATAGAAGGAGGCAATTGCATTGGCTGTCGCGCTACGCGAGAGGCGACCGAGTGCGCCAAAGGTTGCCAAAACAGTGGCGAGGATGATGGAGAGGAGCGACACAGCAATCGTGAGCCCAGCGCCGGCGAGGATGAATGGCGCGACCTTGGTGATGAATGAAGCCTCAACGTTGAGATAGGTGACGATAAAGAACAAGATGAGCGCGAGGATGGTTGCCGAGACCAGGCGAAACCGAAGTCGCCAAGCGCTCTCGCGACGACGGTCATTGACCGCGACAGCGCTCGCCAATTCGTCTCGTTGGTGGTTCGTACTCGACATGTTCACCCTTCAGATACCTCCTGGGGGCCACGGTTTCCCGTGACCCCCAGGTGATTCATCGTTCGTTGCGTACGGCTAGTGCAGCGTTACTGCTTAACCGTGACGTCCGCGCCGTTCAGGCTTGCCTTCGACAAAGCTGAAAGGGTGCCGTCGGCGTGAGCCGCAGCGATGATCTCGTTGATTGCCGCCAACATCGAAGCGGTGTCCTTACCGCCCTTGTCGAGGGCTACCGAGATCTTCTCGGCGGTCAGCCACTTGCTGTCTAGGTACTTGATCGCTGCGCCACTTGCGATGGCGTTGTCGATGAACTCTTTACCCTGAACGAAGCCGTCCCAGGTTCGGCCCGCAGCGAGCTTCTCGATGCAGAGGTTGTCCGTCTCTTCAGAGGTGATGGTGATGCCGGCTGGTGGCTGGGCCGAAACCTCAACCAGCGACTGGTTGGCGAACTCGCCCTTCAGCCAGCTCTCATAGAGCGTGCCGGAACCGATGCAGAACTCCTTGCCAGCAAGGTCGGAGAGCGACATTGCCGTCGAGTCTGCTGGCACCGCGACGTAGGCCAGCGCGTAGTAGTACGGCTCAGAGAAGTCAATGACCTTGGCACGTGCCTCGGTCTGGGCCATCGAGCCAACTGAGACATCCCAACGGTCGGCCCAGTTGCCGGCGGTCAGAGCGTCCCAGCTTGGGGTCTCCCACTTGATGGTTACGCCCAACTTCTCAGCGATGAGCTTGGCAACGTCAATGTCAAAGCCCTCGTACTCATTCGACGTGGCGTTGAGTGACGAGAACGGTGGGTAGTTTGGGTCCGTCGAAATGCGCACTTCGCCCTGCTTGCAGACGAAGCCGAGGAGTGTGGTCTCAGCCTCGCCTGCGGCGATGGCCTTCTCGCAAATGGTGCCAGCTGCGGCACTTGGGCTTGGGCTCGCGCTTGCGCCACAGGCACCAGCAACGAGGGCGGCGCCTGTAAGGAGCGCCAGGAGTGTCGACTTGATCTTCATCTCGTCACAACCTCACATCTTCCGGCGGGGCTAGCCCAACGGGCCACCTCGGCGCCTTGGGGGCGATCATCCCACGCTCAGAAGCGTGCTGCCAAGAGGTTGCGCAATCCTGCCTAGCGGCGCGCGGCGACCAGTACCCCCACAAAAAGGGTCAGCGCGCCAAGTAACTGGCCAGGTGCTGGGATCTCGCCGAAGATCAGCGCCCCCGCGACCACAGTCATGAGCGGCTGCACAAAGAGGAGCACCGAGCCCACCACACTTGGTAGGTGAGGAATTGAGGCATTGATCAGCGGGTAGCCGAGCACCTGCGACATGAGGGCGAGGAGCACCAGGTAGCCGACCCCTGGCCAGAGATCGGGCGGGAGGAGCGTGCCGCCGGCGGCGGCGATGAGCCCCGAAACGAGGATGGTGCCGATCGCCGCGTCGCGCAGCATGCCGAACGGGCCCACAGCGCTCGAGCCCGAGGAGATGTGGCGCGTGATCACCAGGTAGAGGCCGTAGAAGGCCGCTGCGCCAAGGCCCCAGAGCACACCGAGGGCGGGGTCACTGCCGGCCGACACGTTGAGTGCTCCCGCAAATGGATCCACCACCTGGGCGAGCAGGAGTAGCCCGAGGAAGGCGAGCGGGATCGCGGCGATGGCACGACCCGGCGTGCGCTCCCCCATGAGTGCGGCGTAGATGCCAACGATGAAGACCTGTGCATTCGGTACCACCGTGGCTAGGCCCACGCCAAGCAACGGAATAGAGATGTGGAAGCACTGCAGGTCGAGGGCGAAGAGTCCACCAGCGAGTACGGCGAGGAGCCGATCGCGGCGGGTAGCCGAGTGCCCTTCACGGCGAGCAATGAACCAGAGAAACGGCAAGGCGACTGCGCCGCGGAAGAGCGTCACAACTGCTGGGGTACCGCCAGAGAGCTTTGCCAGCGTGGATGACTGCGAAATCGCCAGTGCGCCAAGTGCCGCACCAAGTCGTGGGTGACGAGTGGCAAAGCCGAGCGGTGCTGATGGCATGAACGCAGGATACACAGCGCAGAACAGTAGGCGCAGAATCGCCGCAGCGCACCCGCCAGTGCGCTGCGGCGACCCGTTGTTATCGGGAGACTAGCGATTAGTCCTCGTACTCATCCTCGTCTTCGTCCTCATCTTCGTCCTCATCTTCGTCCTCGTCTTCGTCCTCATCTTCGTCTTCACCACCAGCTGGCGGTGGAATCAAAACGGTGCCGTCACCCGGGGCTGGAACAACCATGGGAGCGTCAACGGGAGTCTGGCCCGGATCTACCACTGGGGTCGGTTCTGCGGTTGGATCAATCGCGGGATCAACCGAAGCGTCTGGCGACTGGTCAACAACTGCTGCAGTTTCGTTGCCAACGAGTGCAGGCAAGATCCCTGATTGGCCAGCGAACGCTCCCCCAACGGAGAGGCCGAAGCCTGCTGCGAGCACGAATGCGACGATTGTCGACGCTGGGTGGCGTCGGCTAGCAAGTGCCTGTGGCGCGTACTCCGGACGCCATGGCTCCATTGGAGCCAGCTCCTGGCCCTCGAATGAGCGCTTCTCCTTTGCCATGAGTGGTCTCCTTTCATTCGCCGCGGCATCTGCCTCGGTCGCCTGCAGACATCCTCTACTCCGTGCGTGCGTGCGTCCTGTGTGCTCCCACAGGATTCGGTGAGAAGTTCCCAATAATTCGCCCTAAATCGTGCGCGTACGGAACCCTTCGGTCGCGGTCAAGACGCCGTCCGCATCCATCGCGAGGGCACCGTAATCAGGCTCTTGGTCTACTCGAGCCATGCCTGGGCGACCCTCCAAGAAGCAGATCGTGGCGAGGGCATCAACACGGGCGATGTCGGGTCCGACCACCGTGAAGCTCAGCCATGGGCTCTCCGCCGTTTCGCCCGTTGCACTATTGCGCAGATGCCCGGGTCGCTCGCTCAGCCCGCTTGTTGCGATCGCTGCGTCGCGTAACGACACACGTGCCACCAGCGTGGTGCTGCGACGTGGGTCCACCACACCAACGCTCCAACCGATCCCGCCCGGACCTCCCCCTGCGGCATAGATGTCTCCACCAATGCCGAGCGAGAAATTGCCGACTCCACCTTCTCGAAGCAGCTGTGCCGCAACGCCGATCGCCCATCCTTTGACGTAGCCTGCGGGTTCAAGCCCACCATCTCGGCCCGCATGCCAGGCGTCAAAGATGCCGCCACTCTCCTCGTAGAGCGCATCACATACGTCAAGGATCTGCTGCGTCTCGGGGTGGGCTGCTTCGCGCGCGAGTGCGCCATCGCGAATCTGACAGATCTCAGAACTTGGTCGATAGGTGCTGAAGCGATCCTCGATCTCGTTCAGTCGGAGAAAGGTGCGCTCGACCACTGCGGATGGCAGTGGTCCAACGACCGCCAGTGATGCCACGGTGCCGAAGACCTTTCGAACGACCCGTGTGACCGGCTCGTCGAGTGCGCCGCTCAATAGGTGGCCTGATCGATAGCGGCCTGAAGTGAATTGGCATAGCCCCACCACGAGTAGGTTGCGCCAGTGCAGGCGGTCGGTTTCAGTGCAACGAAGGTGGCCCCCGCGGCACTGTTTGCGGCGAGGTCGATGGCCGCACTGTTGAAGAGTGCTTCGGTGCACGCCGCCTTTCTGTATCCGATTGCCCACTTCCCTGACTGTGCCACTGAAGCGGAGGTAACCTTGCCCCCACTAATGGTGACGGTCACTTTGATAAGGCCGTAGGTGTAGTTGAAGTTACTTCCCGTGTAGGTCCCGTTGTGCAGCGTTGCTGCTGAAGGTGCCGTAGGTGCCGGTGTCGCCGTTGGCTTTGGCGTTGGCGTGGCCGCTGGCGCCCCCGAGGCCGCTGGCGTTGAGGTGGCCCCTGGCACCTCGGAGCCTGCAGCTGTGGGGCTCGGCGTTGGCGATGCGTCGGGGCTCGCGCTCACGAGTGGATCCGGCGAAACGACCGGGTCTGGCGCAAGTCCCCCGATACCAGCCTGCGCGGGCGTGACGTACCCGGCGATTAATCGCAGGCCTGCGATCGTAAAGATCAACGAGATCAATCCTCGACGTGGCATGTGTGTGCTCCTCTCTGCCCTAGTGGGCTACCAACTAAACCGTTCAAGATGGATCTGACTGTGCGGAACGCCAATGTCGCGCAGGCTCTTCTCGACCGTGGCCATCATGCGCGGCGAGCCACAGAGGTAGATGTCGCGCTCACGAACATCGGGATAGGCGGCCCAGAGACCGCCTGGGGAGAGCGGGTCGTCATCAAAGGTGAATTGATCACGACTCCCCGTTACCAGGTCAACACGAGCGCCGCGAACCTCCGCGATGCGATTCAGCTCTCGTTTGAAAACGACTGATGCGTTCGTGGGTGCGCGGTAGAGCAGGGCCAGATCTCCCCGACGCACTGGGAGCACTTCGAGCAACGCGCGTAACGGGGTGATGCCGATGCCGCCAGCTATGAGCAGCACCTTCTCTCGTGTGCGAACTGCGCCCGTAAGGACGCCGTAGGGGCCCTCAAGGAAGACCCGAGTCCCAGGCTTGATGCGCTGCAGCTCGCGGGAGCGATCACCGAGGGCCTCGATGGTGAATCGCAGATACCTACCGTCAGGTCCGGCCGAGAGCGAGAACGGATTGGAGCGCCACCATCCGCTCCTGTTCAGCACACGAATGCCGAACCACTGACCTGCGCGCACAGGAAGCTTATGCATGGCACTCCCGCTGATCCAAAGCGAGGCCACGCCATCGCGCTCAATGACAACCTTCTCAATGTAGAAACGGTGTCGTAGGTTGCGCAGGAGCGGCTCAACGAAGCGGAACAAGATCAGTGGCACAAACGCCACGGCATAAAGTGCGATCCACGTAGTTCGTGCCAGCTCGTCGGTCACGAAGTCGGTGCCGATCGTAATCTGGTGAAGGAAGCCGAGTGCCATAGCGATGTAGACGTACAGGTGAATGCCGTACCAGGTCTCGTACGCCAAACGCATCCGCGCCGCTCGTATTGAGACCACAGCGACCACGACGAGCAGGACTAGTGCCACGGTAGCGCCGAGACCACCCTCCTCCAACAGCGTAAAGGTGTAGATCTGATCCCAGACCTCGCCCAGCGTTGGCACGGTCGAGATGCCCGAATACCCAACTGTCGAGGCGATCGCATGGGCGGTAATGAGCCAAACGCTGGCGAACCCGGCGAGGCGATGAATGCGCGACGCTTCGTCGCTGCCAAGCACCTGATCAATGAACGGTGCGCGTGACATGAGCAAGATGCCAACCAAGGCGAGGAAGGTTCCGTATAGCGCCGTAAGTTGGCCGATGGCGGCAAGGGCATTCAGTGGGCTGTCGAACAGGTTGAGTCCGCCGTGGCGCACCCACATCGCGCCAATGATGAGCGCGACCCCAAAGATGCCCCAATTCAGGTCGCTCGGCGTAATGGACCAGCGCCGCGGCAGAGGCGGGCTGGTTGGCGCCCCCGGATGCACGGAACTGGCACGACTGGCGGTTGTCATACGACTCATCGTCGGCGGGCGCGGGGTTCCGCGTCCTGTACTCGTTCAAAACCTCGGCGAATTCCCGTGAGAACCTTCAAAGATTCGAGGTCCAACGCAGCGTCAATGGCAACCTGAGCTGCTCCCCCGCCTGTAGATGCACCGCGCCGCCGCGATGAAAGGCGTCGGGCGGCCCTATCTGGGGCTCCACGCAGAGTGCTTCGTCTGGGTCGTAGACCATCCAATGCGTTGCGTCGGAATCGGCATCCAGCTCCATCACGAGGTCATCACCCCAACGAATCTGCGGTGGCGTTGTCACGCCTACGAATGGGTCATCCCACGCTGCACCTGATCCTGGCGCGGCGACGCCGCCATCCGCCGCGGGCAACACCACCTCCGTGAGGTGCAAGCCTGGCGCCGCGGGGTCGCGAGCCAGCACGCCGGTTGGCGCAAAGGCCAAGATCCCCTCTTCGCCGCGCTCGTGGCGTTGCGTGGCATCAAGAACGAACCGTCTAAAGCACGGGTGCCAGCCGATCGTCACCTCTTGCTCGACACCTGCGATGAGGGTCAACGTGATGGTGAGCTCGCCTGCCGCCGCAGTCCCGTGCAAGACGGCCGAGACCTCGGCACGTGCATCGAGCGGCCACCCGGCGGCACGATCGAGCGGCGCGTACATGACCGCCGATCTACCGTCTCCTGCAACGCTCTGCTCGTTCGCACTGCAGTGGTAGAGGCGACCGTGAAATGCGTGATCGCCCCATGTTGTGGGGAACTGATGTGCAGTCCCATGTAGATCCGTAAAGGTGGCGTTCGCCATCCGCCCAGCCCACGGCGCCATCGGGAAGATGCCCCACGTGGCGGGATGCCCGTTTTCGCGCACTAAGAGTTCACTCCCGCCAATCACGATGCTGCCAACACGCAGTCCTGCGTCAGGGAGCAGCGTGACGGTGACCCCTTCGCTTCGCAAGGTGATCGCCGTTGCCTGCAAATCGTCAGGAATCTGCGGGTAGGGTTCGGGCGTCTGACTCGGCGCGAGATGTGGATGACGTGCGCTGCGAATCATCGCGTCACCCCGATCGGCGCAAATTCCCCGTTCCCCGCGCGAAGTAAATCGGCTGGCGCCACCTCAATGGATCGACCACGTTGACCCGCAGAGACAACGATCGAGTCCCACCCCCTCGCGCTGGCGTCGAGCAGGAGGGGTAACGGTCGCTTGGAGCCGAGTGGGCTTACGCCGCCCAGAACATAGCCGGTGACGCGACGCACACTTTCAGCATCGGCAAGTGCGGCTCGCTTCGCGCTGAGTGCCGTGGCGACCGCTTTCTCGGATAGCTCTCCACTGCTAGGTACGACAGCCAGGGCATAGAGCACCCGCGGATCCTTGGCTCCATCAATCGCAAGCACGAGTGTCTTGTAGAGGCGATCAGGTGAGATGCCGAGCGCGGCAGCGGCGGCGTCGCCGTAGGCGATGCGCTCCCCTCGATGTTGTTCAACGCCGCTCAACGGTTCAAGTTCGTACTCGTGCAGGGTGAAGGGAACGTTCTCGGCGGTCAGGAGTGCAGTCGCGGGAGTGCCGGCGCCCATGCGAGGCTACCTTCCAGTGGCGACCGGAATGCGCACGATCATGCGCGCACCCCCACCAACGGCTGTCTCGGCCGAGATCGTGCCGTGATGCGCTGTCGCAATGGAGCGCGCGATCGCGAGTCCTAGTCCGGCGCCGCCGTGGCTGCGAACCTGCCGTGCGCCCCGATAGAACGGCTCAAAGATGCGCTCACGCTCCGAGAGCGCAATGCCTGGCCCTTCGTCGTCGACCCAGATTTCGGCGAATCCTTCGGAGTAGCTCGTTCCAATGGTGATGGAGCTCTTTGGCGGTGCGTGGCGAATGGCGTTCTCCACCAGGCCCAAGATGAGTTGGATCAAACGATCCGTGTCTCCCGAAATTGTCAGGCGCTTGCGTGCAATGTTTGCCCGCAACCCGAGGAAGACGCGCTTCACCATCGGCCTGGCACGCTCGATTGATTCACGCGCCACATCCTCAAGGTTGATCGGGGTTAGATCGACCGTGACGATTTGTTCGCCACTATCGGCCCTCGCCTGGCGGCTGGAGAGAGTGAGCAGATCGGCACTGAGGCGGCCGAGTCGCTCTGACTCTGCCGCAATGCCGCGAAGTAGTTCTAGGCCCGCTGGTTTCACAAGTCCCTCGCGCTCCAAGATCTCGGCGCTCGAAAGGATGACCGACGCAGGAGTGCGCAGCTCGTGGGAGGCACTCGCCACCATGGCGCGCTCGCGCGCAGCTGCTGCGGCAATCGGCGCGAGGGCTCGGCGCGCAATGAGTAGCGCGACGACCAGTGCGCCGCCAAGTGAGACCAGTGCAACCAGAACCAAGGAGCCATACAGGTTCTGCCGCTGGGCGTCGCGCACATCGAGGCGGCCCGCTACCTGCACATAGCCTAGGATGTCGCCGTTCGGATCCTGCGGATGGCGAATCGGCGTGGTTACGACGCGGAACTCGGTTCGGCCGATCAGCACCGTTTGCGCCGTTGGATTCGTCGACGTCGCATCGAGCAGGGTGAGCACCGGGAATTCGGCGCCACCGCCCTCCGATCGAGCAAGGATCGCACCGTTGACATCAAGCACCGCCCATGGCCCACCGGCGCCAAACTCTTCATCGTCGAGGTCTGGCGGAATCGACGGTGCTGCATCATCGCGTCGCTCACGGTGCAGCATCGCCAACGTGGCGGTAATGGTCGAAGGGGCACGGCCACTCTCTTCACCCTCGTCGTCCTCACCTTCGTCCTCGTCATCAGGTTCGTCACTTGGCGGTGGAATGCCATCGCTCGGCTTGGGGGATTCCTCATCGTCTGGCTCCTCCGACTCCTCGGGCTCGTCCGTTGCATTCGGGGACTCGCTCGGAACTGGTGATACTCCAGGCCCTGGGGAGACCTGCGGAAGCGGGGGGAGATCCTCTTGGATCTCCTCCACAATCCGCTGGGCACGGGCACGCAAGGCGTTATCCAGACCCGCATCAAGTGCGCTACTCCCCGCGACTGCGCCGCCAACACCAACCAGCGCCACCACGAGCGCGGTTGCACCAAGGATGAAGAGGGAGATCTGGCGGCGGGTGCGTGAAAGGAGCGCCTCGATCCCCTCTCCATGGAACTCGTCGCGTAGCGGCATCCCTATTTGGACTTCGGTGCGTCAGCCAGGCGATAACCGACACCACGCACGGTCTTCAAGAGATCGTGGAAGCCTGCCTCCTCGAACTTCTTACGCAAGTAATGCACGTAAAGATCCACGACATTCGAATAGACATCAGGTTCCGCCCCCCACACCTCGTCGAGTAGCTGCTGACGTGTGAGGGCAATCCCGCGATTGCGAATCAGGTAGGCGATCAGCGCATATTCGCGCGCCGAGAGGTCAATCACCTTCTCGCCAGCCGTCAGCGCATGCCGCCCCTCGTCCAAGAGGAGACCAGGCACCACCTCGCGCTCCGCCTCGCCGCTCGCCGACATCTCTCCGCGGCGGCCAAGGGCCCGCACGCGGGCCAGTAGCTCTGTCGCGGCGAAGGGCTTAGTTAGGTAATCGTCAGCGCCGGCATCGAGCCCCTCGACGCGATCGTCCACCGTGCCAAGCGCCGTCAACATCAAGCAAGGTGTGGTGTCGCCCGCGTGGCGGCGGTCGCGCAAGATTGATGAGCCTTCAAGGTCAGGCAGCATGCGGTCAAGGATGATCAGGTCCCACGATGCCTTCTCCCAAAAGGTGAGACCGTCGGCGCCTGTCGGGGAAAGCTGCACCGTATGGCGTTCAGCAGTCAGCAACCGCGCAATAAGTGGCCCGAGTCGCGCATCATCTTCAATCAGGAGAATCTTCATGAACCGATCGTGGCGTGCATCGACCGATTGGTCAAGCGAAACAGGTCGCATCTTTGAGATTTCACATCTGCATGCGGGGAGGTTTGTGAACGACGATGTGGTGCGCCCTGAGGGACTCGAACCCCCGACCCTCTGGTCCGAAGCCAGATGCTCTATCCGCTGAGCTAAGGGCGCATGTGCCTATCTTCGCTTAGTTTTCCAGATCACTGGTGATCCTGGTCAGGGCGAGAGGCTTTAGGTCTCCGAACTCGGAGTCCCAAACGACGCACGCACCCAAGCTCCGCCAGAGGGGAAGAGAAGCCAATCGCACCACCCCTCGGCTCATGATTAACCCGCAAACGAGGTGATCCTGCAGGTCGTACTGACCTTCGATCATGACGCTATCGTCGAGAGGTCACCGGCGGAGCGGGAGCGTTGCTGAAAGCGCTGGCACTGGAAGGCTATTCAGGAGGCGCTGATCATGTATGCGATCATTTGTCGTCTCAATGCTCCAGCGCTCACCGAGCATCTGCCCGATCGCGGTGACGATCTCTGGATACGTCCATGCGTCACTTGAGTTTGCATCGAGGTGATGTAGCCCAGGCCGCGGATTGGCGAGTAGGTTGAGCAAGACGTCGACCGTGTCGGCGAGAATGGATGTCGCTGGAATCCAACCGGCACTGGCCTTGATTACACCCGAGGCGGCCTGTTCCCGAAGGTGCTGGGCCAGGTTGTTCCCGGGTCCATGCGGATCTATCTGGTAGCCGAGGCGTACGACGACAGCTTCGGTAGATGCCTTAAGCACCGCATCTTCGCAGTCGGCCTTGTAGCGCCCGTACTCGTCTGTGGCGGTTCGTTCGCTCGTGATTCCGTGGGGGCCCGGTGCTGCAAACACCGACACGGTGCTTGTAAACACAAAAGGGATTCGCTGCTCTGCGCTGTACTCAGCCATCTGAGCGGCCCAGCCTGGTGCGCCCATAGCAAGGTGAAGGATTGCATCTGGTTGCACGCGCTTCATCAGTGCGTGAACAGCGGACGGCTCCTCGGGTGGTACCACTGCCCGATTCCACGGGTGCACGTCGATACCCTGCACCGCCGCGACTCGCCTGAATGCACCGCCGACGGTTCCTTGAGATCCCGTGAGTAGTACCTTCATCAGTTTCGTCGGTAGCTCACCGTTCCATCACTGTTGACAGTCACCTCGATGGCGCGCAGCGGCCGATTTGCTGGCCCTGGTGGTATAACCCCGCCTTGGATATCAAAACGCGCGCCATGTCCCGGGCAAACGAGTTGACCGCTCCCCGCTTGCCAATCCACCAGAATTTGCTGGTGTGTGCAGGCGCGATCAAAGGCGCGGTAGGTGCTTCCATCTTTAATCAGCACGGCATTGTCATCATTGGGGATCCCGGTCGTTGAAAAGTTCAGCGCCTGGCCGGAGGCGAGGCTTGGTGCACCAGCGATCACGGTGCTCGCCGTAGGTGCTGGGCTTGGCGGGGTTGCCGTAGGTGCGGGTGTAGGACCAGACGACGTTGTTGGTGATGGCGATTGTGACGGTGTGGCCGTCGGGCTCGTTCCTGGCGTTGGTGACGGTGAAGGGGTACCTCCGTCGGCGATCGCCGAGATTGCACGCGAACGGTCAAGCAGGAGGAGGGCAGCGATGCCGGCAGCAACGCCGGTACCACTGACGATCGCTGCGCGTCGCTCTGGGCTGTACACCCGCTGCGCTGGGGCACCGAGGCGCAGAGCTCCGCCGTCACCGAGTGCAGCGAGTGCAAGGAACCCAACGAGATACGGCAGGTCGTTGCCGTAGTAGTACGGGCTTACACCCCAGGTGGATGTGAGGGCGAGCGTCAGTGAGATGCCCGCGCCGAGCAGTGCGCCGAGGCGTACCCATGAGCCAGTCAGCAGTGATGCGCCAACGAGCAGCTGGGCGAAGGCCATTGATGCGCCGATCAACACGGGTTGCGGCAGGGCCACCGCCTCCACGAGCCCAGCGAGCGGACCGCCCGATGTCACGAAGTAGCCCAGGGTCTCTCCAATCGAGCCAGCGCCGGTGGCTTGCAGAAAGCGTGGGTCAAGGAGCACCTTGTCCACCGCGGCATACAACATCGTGCCGCCCAAGAAGATGCGAAGCACCACGGCCGCGACGCTCGTCGATGCGTATGGCGCAAGCACAGACCGCACTCGAGTGCTGCGTGGGATACGGCGACGTACTGAACGCTTTAATGGGCTCATGCCGCAAGTGTAGGTGATGAGATTCGCTAACCGAAGTGTGGCGCGCCCTGAGGGACTCGAACCCCCGGCCCTCTGGTCCGAAGCCAGATGCTCTATCCGCTGAGCTAAGGGCGCACTGACAGACCTGCGTTCACCGTACTGGTCGGGGCGAGAGGATTTGAACCTCCGACCTCGTCGTCCCGAACGACGCGCGCTACCAAGCTGCGCTACGCCCCGACCGATCCCGCACCGCGGGAGGGGAAGGATAGCGGAACGGGGGTCGCACCCTGCGACCCCCGTTCTCACTGCTCAGTCCATCGGGGCTCTCCCCCGATGCGCTTTAGTAGAGCTCGAGGTAGCGGTCGACCTCCCAGTTCGAGACGTGCGTGCGGTACTCGTCCCACTCGGCCTGCTTGGCATCAAGGAAGTGCGAGAGGATGTGCTCACCAAGGGCACCGCAGATGACTGGGTTCGCCTTGAGCTCGCCGATCGCCTCGATCAGGCTCCCTGGCAGCTCCTGGATCCCTTTCTGCGCTACCCGCACGGAGTCCATCTCGTAGAGCGACTCCTCGACCGGGTCTGGCAGCACCATCTTCTTCTCGATGCCGTCGAGGCCCGCGGCGATCATCACCGCAAAGGCGAGGTACGGGTTCGCCGATGGGTCTGGGCAGCGCAGCTCCATGCGCGTTGCCTCAACCGAGCGGCCCGCCGAAATCATCGGCACACGAATCAGTGCAGAACGATTGCGTCGACCCCACACCAAGTAGGTTGGCGCCTCGTATCCGGGAACAAGTCGCTTGTACGAGTTCACCGTTGGGGCCAGAACTGCGATCATTGATCGCGCGTGCTTCAGAATGCCGGCCATATACGACTTCGCAATTGGCGAGAGACCGTACTTATCCTTCGCGTCATAGAAGACATTCTTCCCCGTCTTCAAGCTCGCCAGGCTGATGTGCGTATGCATGCCTGAGCCATTGATGCCATAGATCGGCTTCGGCATGAAGCTCGCATACAAGCCGTGCTGTTTGGCAATCTCCTTCAGCGCGTACTTGAAGGTGGTCGCGTTGTCGGCGGTAGATAGTGAATCAGAATACTCAAAGTCAATCTCGTGCTGGCCTGGTGCCACCTCATGGTGCGCCGTCTCAATTTTGATGCCGAGCGCCTCAAGCGCGTCGACCATGTCTTGGCGAACCTCGATACCCTGATCGCCGGTGAAATCGAAGTAGCCTGCCTTGTCGTGCGGCTTGGTGACGGGGTGCCCGTCGGCACCGTATTCAAAGAGGAAGAACTCCAACTCTGGCCCCATGTTCACCTTGTAGCCAAGTTTTGCAGCGCGTTCGACCTGGCGGCGCAGCGCACCACGTGGGTCACCCGCAAATGGAGAGCCGTCGGGAAGGAGCACATCGCAGATCACGCGCGCTGTGCCAGCGCCGCTCTCAGCAGGCGCCCACGGCAAGATGCGCCAGGTCGACATATCAGGTCGGAGCATCTGGTCGCTCTCGGCGATGCGCGTGAAGCCCTCAACCGACGAGCCGTCGAACCAGGTGCCGTGCTTAATCGCGTTCGGCATCATGTGAATTGGGATCTGCACGCTCTTCGTAATGCCGTGCAGGTCAACGAACTGCAGCTGCACGGTGCGAATGCCGGCCTTCTCGGCCTTGGCGACCGTGGCGAGCGCCGCCTTGGTTTCGGCCTCGGTGCGTGCTCCATACCCCTTCGACATGATCCCCCTCCACCGGGCAGTGCCCGAATCTTGTGCGTACGGCACAGATTTCACCCCTGAAATCCAGGGGAGTAGCCGTCGAGGGGGAGAGTACGGGGTTTTGGGACTGCCGTGGAGCGGTTTATCGGCGGGGTAGGTTGTGATCTTGCACAAATAGTGCGACGTTTCCGCCTACTGGAGAGTCCAGCCCTTCCCTACGGAGCTTCGAACGATCTTCTCCTTCAACACCAGGCGGCCGCCTGTATAGCCGAGGCGCTGCAGGGTCACGCTCCCCGTCGAGGAGACGCTGGTAAAGAAGAGGTCAAGGATCCCGTCGCCAGTCCAGTCGCGAGCCATCAGCTTCGGCACGCTCCCTGATGCGGTGGCCGTCCATACTTCGCTCGGGGCACCCCACGCGTAGACGCGTGTGCCGACCGTAAAGGTGGCGACAGGGGAGTTACTGCGAACGACGGCGGCCCACGGCGCGCGGATGCGGACCTCGGTGCCAGCGGTCGCAGTGGTGAGATCTATCGTTGGATTGAGTGCGGCAAGTCCGGCAGCATCAACCGTCACCCCGATTGCAGCGGCGCGCGTCGCAACTGTCTCCCAAGTGTCGCCCGCGCGGAGCCACTCCACCTCGCCGGCGAGGATTCGCACCGGCGAGTTGCGGTAGAGCACGCTCTTCGTTGTGTAGACGCAGGTTGTGTCAACGGGCACCCTCACGGTCTGACCTTTAATCAGCACCTTGGCCGGATACGCAATGGTGGAGCTCTTCGGGTTCATTGAGCGAAGACAGCCCTCGGTACGACCCACGCGCGCTGCAATCTTCGCGTAGGTGTCACCGCTGCGAATGGTCTCAAGTCGCACTGGGCCAGCATTGAGTGCGAGGAATCGCGCATAGGCGGCCGTGCCACTCTTGTAGCCGAGTCTCGCCGCAACTTTTGCCAACGTGTTCTCACCCTTACCCACCTTCGTTGTTTGGGCTGGCGCGGTTTCTGGCGTGAAGACAAGATCAGGGCTCACGACCGGTGGCACCGTTGGATCGGTCACCTCACTCATGGACAGCCTCACGATATGCCCGATCCCCTTGAGGTCGCGGTAGCTGAGGTAGAGCTCAGCCCCGGTATCGCCAAGAGCATCTGCCGCCGTCACGCTCCAACCACTGGCGATTGGCCAAAGGAGCGCGCCTGGCGTACTCAACGCGCCGAGTGACCAGAGGGTTGATGGCGTGAAACTCAACGATCCAGCCGCCTGCGCGGTCATGAGCGCACCATCGTTTGCCCGCCACAGGAGCGTGGCATCAGGGACGCCATCGCCCGTCACATCGCGCAAGAGCGTCGTGGCATCTGGCCCCGTAGCCGTATCGAGGAGCTGGGTTGGCGGAGAGCCTACGGTGACTTGATGCAGGCGGAGTTGGGCGACTGTCGCATCCGTTGGATTGGGGATGCGCTCGCTAACGAAGAACTCCTGAATGATGTCGGCTGAGGTGTCAGCCACATCAAGGGTCAGCGTCGCGCTCGGGTCAAAGCCTGTGTAGGCGTCGAGAATCGTGACCGAAGTGCCGAGCACGCCGCTCGAGATCGGAGTCTTAACGAGGGTGGTGGCGCCGTTGGTGGCACGCCAGAGACTGAGCACGGAGAGGCTGCCGTCACGCTCGGTTCGGGCAATGTCCCGATCAATCAGGGTGGAACCGGCAAGCGCGGGCACCGTTCCAGGGATGCGATTGCGGAGGCGACCGTTCGCGCCCACATACTTGTCAGCTGAGAGGAACTTGATCGATCCATCAGCACCAATGGCGGTGAAGTCGCCCTTCCCATCGCCGGTCACGTCGATCCCTGGAGAGATGATGCGATTCGATTCCACCCAATTAATGCGGTACTTGTAGGCGCGTGAACCGGGCACGCTATACGACGTCTCCCCTGTCGCATCGGCATCGACGGTGTACCAGACGTAGCGAATCAGCTCCTCTACCGAAAGGTCATGCTCTTTGGCGCACGAGTCTGCATTCATCACGAAGACCGAGACGCCTCGCCAGTGGCCCGGCTGCGTTGCGTGTCGCAGCGGAATGCCCGTTTGGCCCGCCCTTGGTGGCGCGAGGCACCCTGTGACCGAACCACCACCACCGTTCCAACTGCCGTAGAAGCCTGGGTTCGCGAAGTACCACTTCCCGTCGCCCTTTAGGCGCTGCACGGTAGTGCCCCAGGTCGCATCCACCGCTGCGTTGTATCGCGCGGTGCTGCGACCTCCAGAGCTCCATCCCGGCTCATAGATGCCGCCGGTGCGATAGATCTGATTGATGGACGGCTCGTCGGTGACGTCGAAGCATGAGCGTGGGGTATCGGCTGGGAGTGTGCTGACGGGCACGATGCCACCACTCTCGTTGTAAACGGCCAGCGGGGCCGTGATGTGCCCCTTCGCATAGTCGCGCACAAGTCCACCGATGCCATCATTGAGTAAATCGGCGCCATAACGAATGCGCAAAGGGATCAAGGTCTTGAAGTTTTCAGTCGCTCTCGCTGAGTTCGTTGATCCAGCTCGTCCTTGGGTCCCGTTAACTCTGCCGTCATCGGCCAGGTCGTCTCGAAGCCACTTCTCATAGGTTGCATTTCTCAGGGTGGATGCATAGAACCAATCTCGAGTCTTCATCGTCCACGACCAGGCATTTTGTTTTATGGCAATAGCGCCGACTCCGAGAAGGGCATCGCTATAGGGGCTCGACTTGTACTCCGTATAGAACTCGGCCACATGGGTGCGGTAGACGTAAAGCTTGAAAGGGATCTCTTCGACCACCCCGGAGTTGGTACGCAGCACCCGGATGGTCTCTGGAGGTGAGATCTGGCTCTTCCAGTCGGTGCAGGGCTTCTGCACAAAGGTGGCAGCAGAGGCAGGGGTCGGGTTAGCACCCGCCACACCCACCACGCCAGAGAAGCAGAGGAGGGCGGCCCCTGCGAGCGCGATGGCGCGGCGGAGCGTCATTCGAGATGCCGCTCTGCGTTCCATGGGGAGATTCTACCGCCTATGCCACATCAGTTCATGTGAACCTTGAAAGGATCAGATCTACTCGCTGAGGCTCCCATCGAAGCCACCCTCGACATCAAGGATCCGCAGCGCGAGCGAGAGCGCTAGGCGCAGATCAGGTTCACGCAGATCCCACCCCGTTACCTCTTCAATACGCTTGAGTCGATAGGCGGTGGTGTTGCGATGGACGCCTAGTGAACTGCTCGCTTCAGAGGAGCCTGGAGCGTCGAGGATGGCGCGGATCGTCTCAATCCGCTGTCGGCGTGCGGCCGAGGTACCAACAAGGAGCGGCGCAAGCAGGGCGAGGGCGAGTCTACGGCCTTCCGGGATCGTCATCACCGAACCTAGCAGCTGATGCGCAGGGAGAAGCTCCGCGCGCACCACCTGTTCGCCGCCACTTCCTGCGCGCCCGCCGATGCGGCGCTCTAGCGACTCAAGAGCGGCACGTGCCTCCGCCTCTGCGGCGGGTCGCGCTGAAGCGTCGGTAAACGGCCGTGACACCGCGACGGGACGCTTCAGCCGCTTGGCAACCCTGCGTGCAGTCTCTGCGGCGCCAGGGTCGCTCGTGTCAGCAACGGCGATGATGCGCACCTCGAGGCTCTCGTTGCTGCCGCGCAACATGAAGCGTCGCGGACTCGCAAGGAGGCGCAGCTCGCGACGGAGGGCCGGAACATCAGCCTCATGTGGTCGTGGTTGCCTCGCCGCGATCGCAACCCACGGTGGCCCCTCGGCCGGCAGGGTGCGTGCTTCGCCACGACCAGCGTTGGCAGGAAGTTCAGCGGCAACGCGCACAATCTCAAGGGCGAGGAGTGGTGCCACGCGCTCACAGGCGATGCGTTCACGCTCGCCGACCGGCTCGTCGCCGAGCAAGATGATCGAGCCTGGCCGCTCTGAACCCTCATCGCCGAGCGGTGACTCTTCGACGCCCTCCTCAAGTTCCCGCTCCCCCTCTGGCGCGCCAGGAACGGCGGGGAGTGGAATGCGCTGCCCAGTTGGTCGACTCTTGGAGAGGTAGTGCGAGACCGCCTTCGCCGCGACGCCGCTCGACGGAAGGCCGGCTGGAGCGACAACAGCGAGCGAGACGCCGCCGCGCGCCTCAAGTGCCACCGCGCGACCAATGAACGCAGCGAGCGCACCGATGAGCGCCTCGAGTCCTTGCCCATCGAGTGCCAGCGCTGCGATCTGCCGCTCAAGCCCAACCGCCTGTCGCTCAAGTTCGGCACGACGATTCACGACCGCGCCGATCAGGCTGCGCTCAAGTTGCGCCGATTCCATGCCGTGCACCGCGAGGCACGGCAACCCATTCTGCTCGGCAGCCTTCGCCAGTTCGGCTCGCACCTTTGATTCGGCCGCACTCGGCTGTTCGTCGCCAAGGAGCAAGATGCCGGTGCTGCCGTGCTCGGCGAGGTACTCCACAAGGTCGGCACGGGCCTGTGCGTCGGGTGCGGCTGAGGTGAGCAGGGTGAGTGGGATCAGCGCCAGATCGCCCGACTCCATCCCGTCAAATACTGGCAGTCGCATGCGCATGACGCGCACCCACGTGACGGTACGCGCCATCGACTCGTCCCGCACCTTCGCCAACGGCACCGCGTTGGGGAGCAGCGTCTGTACGATCTCTCGCAGCGATGCCATTACGCCCCCTCTCCTGACAGCCGACGTGTGATGCGTCGAATGATGGCGCCATATTGCGCAGGATCTGTGCCCCGTTCCGTGAGGAGCGCAATCGGCACGGTGGCAACGCCAGGGCGAATCTGCAACCAGAGTCGCGCTCGAGGCCGGCGAAGCGTCAGCATCAAACCGCCCATGATGAGCGCTGCAGCGACCCAGATGAGGAGTGCGGCTGGATCTCGCCGCGCAATGATCCCCGTGTACGAGGTGACCTCTCGCAGATAGACGCTGAATCCAGCACCCGGCGCCGTGGCCACCTCGCCCTCTGCGAGCACTGAGGCGAAGAGTGTCGTCAGGGGGAGGGGGTCATCAACACTGGGTGTGCCGCTTAGGTCAGGCGTGCTCGCCACGATGAAGATCGCGGCAACACCGTTGTCGTCGCGACGCAACTGCATCTCGATCCCGGCGCTGCTCCCTGGAATCGGCAACGTCGCATATGGCGCACCATCTAGTTGTGCGGTGAATGGTGCATCACCAGCCCAAAGCAGCGCGCCTACGTCATCACGAATCTCGAGTCGCGCCGCTGGACCGAAGAAGTTTTGGTGAAAGCTCCAGCCGTCATAGGTAAGGGGTTCATTGACGCGCACCAGCTGGCGTGCCACCTCTTCCCCGCCAACGTAGACACCGAGGTCGGTGGAGAAATCGGCAAATGCGCCGGTTTCAGTGCGGGGGGCGCTAAAGGCGTGATTCACGATCACAAGACCATCGGCGGTACCGATCTTGCCGACGGGGAGTGCCTCTCCATCAGTGAGCAAGATTCCTTGCGTGTACCCGAAGGCTCCCGAAGCTGCCGCACCGAGCAGCATCACCACGAGCCCCGTGTGCATGACAAGGGTGAAACGTCCAGAGCGGCGGAAGCGGTCTGCATGAAGGAGGAGACCACCGTCGCGGTCAGGATCAGCGGCAACGCTCACCTCCCAGCCGTCGCGCTTCGCCTCGGCTGCTG
>Ga0315906_10001262_pt1 | contig 38072 bp, 28 predicted proteins | sample LakEriMetagenome_4_FD_203526 | JGI IMG/M metagenome (GOLD analysis project Ga0315906, IMG submission 203526) | Freshwater fungal communities from buoy surface, Lake Erie, Ohio, United States - Buoy 2 MA122 | ecosystem: Environmental > Aquatic > Freshwater > Lake > Lake biofilm | place: USA... | reverse complement strand
TTCCGTCTGGAACACCGTCATTATCATCATCCGGATCACCGGCATCACATATACCATCTCCGTCCGTATCTGTACCATCGCTCGAAGTACTGTTATCAGCCAATGGTCCAAAGTTATCCGTACCCACTGAACAATCGTCACATCCATCACCGTCCGCATCCGCACAAACATCCGGGTTCAATGGATCAAGGTCTGTTCCGTCTGGAACACCGTCATTATCATCATCCGGATCACCGGCATCACATATACCATCTCCGTCCGTATCTGTACCATCGCTCGAAGTACTGTTGTCAGCCAATGGTCCAAAGTTGTCTGTACCCACTGAACAATCGTCACAGCCGTCACCGTCCGCATCCGCACAAACATCCGGGTTCAATGGGTCAAGGTCTGTTCCATCCGGAACACCGTCATTGTCATCATCTGTATCACAAAAATCTATTGTTCCATCACCATCTGTATCAGTAGAAGGCCCTATTGGATCTACGACCAATGTCGTTGCCGACGAAACGCATCCAGAGACATTATCTCTGACCGTTACATTGTAAGATCCCGGAGCAAGACTACTAAAGGCTGTTCCCGCTTGATAGGTTACACCATCGATGCTATACTCGTAATTTGAACCAGTAGGTGCAGTTACAGTGATAGTACCCGTAGGAACAGCACAAGATGGCTGAGTTGTAACGGTTGCAGTAGGAGCAGCTGGAGCACCAATCGTAAAGGCAATCGTTTCATTCATCGTGGACGTACACTGACCGATTGGAAAACGAATTGCGAGCACTTCAAGAGTAGTATTCGAGCTTAGCAAAGCACTAGTAAGTGTTATTGAAGATGCATTTCCTAAAATAGATGATCCTGAATTAGTACTTGTATTTTGATTATACAACTGATAAATTACACCCGTTTGAGAGGATGGTATAGTTACAGCGACCGTCGAGGATCCAGAACAAATACCAACGTCATCCGGATTAATGGTGAGCGTAATGTTAGGTGGTATACAAATTACAGGTGTAGGATCCTGAGGAGAAGTTGGACACCCAGCTCCACTCGTCATAGTTACTTCCAAGGTGCCTCCTGCGTAAAGTTCTCCGGAGTAAATACCTGAAATAGTCCAATTTCCGCTTCCATCGACAGTTGCTGTCGCAAGCGTTGTTTGGGCTGCATCCGTGAATACAGGGTAACTGTCAATTAATAAACCAACAGTAGCACCAGCAACACCTGTTCCGGATACAGAAGTTGCACCTTCAGTAATCTCAATGGGTATTATTGTTGCTGTTCCCGCAGTTTGAATTCCTACCGTGACTCCAGCAGAAGGTGCACTTTCCGATTCGCAACCAGATGAATTCAATGCTGTTGCAGTAATGACAGCTCCGGGAGCAATACTTATTCCCGTTGAAGCCGTCCAAGAACCATTGCTGACAGTGGTTGTAGATCCCTCGGCAACGCCATTCTCAAAAACCTGAATTACTGTTCCATCCTCTTCAGTCGACGTTCCGGAGACGCTCGTAATATTCACGGCAGAACACAAAGGACCGTCTACAGTCGGAGCATCAGATGGGCCTCCTATGATAACAGCGGTGCTGGCTGCTGAGAAACAATCATGATCCGATGGGGCAGTTGAACCGGACTGAACAAATCTTACCGTTAACGAACCACACGCCGGCAATGCAGGACAACTAATTGTATATGCTCCTGATGCACTGATGTATGAACTTGTACTAAAGTATTCACCATCCATGAACAAATAAAGATATCCACCTTGCGGAGCTGGGGCAGCGTTAAATGAAACCGTCCCGGAAATACTTGTTCCACCAGAAACAACACTCGAAGCAGTGATTGTAGGCGTGGGTGAGGTTGCATTCGGTGAATATCCACCACCTATACTAACACAAGCAAATGCAGGTAGCGAAGGACATCCCTCAGGGCTGACCTGAATTACCATATATCCCCCTTCAGAAATACAATCAACGCCACTACCTGCATTACAGTCTCCGGTATTTCCTGTACATTTCCAGGTCCAATTACCACCTGCAGCAACAGGCAAATAAGCACTCACTGCCGGATTTGCAGGGAAAATAGTTCCAGTTTGATAATATACTTGAACGTTGTATCCTGGGATTCCCGTGCCACATAAGTTTTTACCCGTTTCATTCGTTATGACGGGTGCTGCTGCGGGCGCGCCCGGACAGTTTGGTATAGTAAATGAATTACATGCTGAGGGTGATTCTAATTCTGATGAATATTGGGCCGTTGCGGTGATAGTAGCACCTGCTGACAAGGCAGGCGAAACTGTGGCGGACCAAGTTTGACCTGCCAGCACTGTAGTTGTTCCAATCTCCACACCATTGCTAAATACCCGAATCACTGTTCCAACAGGTTCGGTCGAAGATCCTGTCACAGTAGTCGAACCAACCGTAAGTGACAGTGTATTCATTGAAGGACAGATAGAAACAGCAGGACAAGGAGAAGGTACCGTACTTATTTGAGCAAGAGTACATCCAGATTGTTGCTCAACGATGCTTGTTAAACATGCCAATAAGTTTGTACACTGAGTTCCATCAACCGCTCCCACATCCGAGGCTGAGCTTGGATTACACAAAGTAGATTTGTTGGCTGCGGTATTATCCACAAGGGCATAACGAAGTGTTGTAGTGTTGGGATTGATCCCCATCGCTGCAATATCTGCTGCAGTAACGAAAAAATCCATAAAATAATTCAGCTGTCCACATACTTCAGAGTTTGCAATAGATTTCTGATAATTGGCATCCCCTATACTACTGTATGTTGGAGTACAATCCAAACCTGTAGAGTGATCATAAATGGTAATACCGAAATTTGTCGCTAATACTATCTCAAATTCGAAACCGGGATTGGATGCATTGAAGGTAGCAACATCCGCAGGACCAATTAGGTTATCAGAGTCAATTAGAATACTGTAACTTTTGGAATTGGGTGAGATATTCCCCATGCGCAACCTAAATAACCAATTACCCGATGCGTCATAATAATGCATTGCTGGGTCAAGACCTCCTGAGACTGATTCTACGAAATCTGTAAAACCACAGTTAGGTGCATTCTCAATATCTGCTGCCGGTTCGTTTCCAGCTGGAATTAAAGTTACAAAAGGGATTTCACTTTCAAGTATGTCATTGGAAATGAACCCAGCATTGTTCGTGGACACATATCCATCTCCATTTGGATCCAACACCGCAGTTCCTGAAGAGGCCGGTACCACGATCATTCCTTTGGTTTGAGCGAAAGATTGACTGGAGAAAACCAGCACAAAAAGTAGTCGTAGGATTTTTTTCATAAAGTTTGATTCTTTGCTAAAAGCGCGACGAAATTAACAAAAGTTTTAAATTGTCAATCAAAAAATAACCAACTGAATAGTGTTGAAATGTCAATTGAAACATATAATTCTATGAACGAAATAGTTAGGTCATTTGTTATTCCAGTTGGTCATTGTCAGATTCAATCCAATGGTTGAAAAGCCCTTGATGAACTCAGTGGCAACTTGAACACGCTCTTCCAGCGACTCTTTTTCTTCTTCACTCCATTCACCTAAAACATAATCTACCTGCTGGCCCTTGTGAAAATCATTGCCCACCCCAAAACGCAAACGTGCATATTCTTGAGAGTTTAAGTTAGCTTGAATATCCTTAAGGCCATTATGTCCACCATCGCTGCCTTTGCCTTTTAAACGTAATTTCCCAAAAGGCAGTGCCAGATCATCTGTAATTACAAAAATATGTTCTCTAGGAATCTTCTCTGCCTGCATCCAATAGTTTACAGCCTTTCCTGAAAGATTCATGAAGGTTGTGGGTTTAATTAAAATAAGGGTTCTCCCTTTAAATTTCACCTCCGCCATTTCCGCTTGTTTCCCCAAGGTGAATGTCCCACCTAATTCTTTGGCCAAGGCATCTACTACCTTAAAACCAATGTTGTGCCTGGTTTCGGCGTATTTTACACCCGGATTTCCCAGTCCTACGATCAGGTATTTCATGAGACAAATATACTTAAAGGAGCAAAGAACAAAGAGCAAAGAACAAGGAACAAGGAGTAAGGATAAGACTCTTAATCCCAAAAAACAAAAAAATGAAAATCTTTGTTCTTTGCTCTTTGTTCCTTGCTCCAACTCCAACTCCGACTTAAACTAAATCAAACGCTGAGACAAAAACGGGTCCGCTGGTCTGGCTGGCATTCTTGGAGCGCCGTTCCATCACATCCACCGTATTGACTCCAACGAGTTGATGTAAAAGCCCCCAACTCAGTTTGTCTTTCACTTTTACATAGATCGGATCACTCTTGTCCATCCACCACAACAGAAGATTTTTATTTTCTTCGAATAGTAAACCGGAAAGCAATTCTTCAAGATCATCAGGTTTTCCAGATGGCAAACATACGGCATCCACCACCAGAAAACTGTGATTTTCGGGACAAATGATTCGATTCAGAAAGGGAAGGAACGGAATTAATTTAGTGAGTACTTTGCCAAATTTCCCAGGCAATCTGACGATCTCCCAGTTGACCGTTGTGACTCCCGCAGAGGCCAAAAGCTCTCCAGTACTGTTCCTCAAAACATAATATGGCCTTTTGCGAATGTGATAATCCTGATAATATGCATGGGAAACATAGGTTTTTTGAACCACAGAAGAAATCCCATCCCAGCTTTTTAGCCTTTCAATGTGTTCTGACTTCTTCGGAGTAACTCTGCTGAATGACTGTGTCGCAAGAGTGGCGATCTTTTCGAATCCAAACTGTTCTCCCATCCATTTACTGCGGTCGTTTTGAGGTTCGATGTAGGCGTACATTCGTTCCACATTTTCGTATGTTTCTGTGGTTAACACCTCATCAAAAAAGGTGGCAATCTCCTTCTTATATTCCGAATTTCCCCTACTCTCTTTTTTTACTGATTTCCCTGCCTGAACGGTGGATGAGAATGCGAAATACCGGATGTACCAGTTCTCTCCCCTTCGGCAAAAGGTGATGTTGCCCAGGACTTTTTCATTGCGTTCAACGGAAAGGAACAAGGGGTGGTCTGCTTCGTGTATTCGATTCCTGGTATCGAGGTGTCGGTACTGAGCCCCATTTGTCCCTAACGTAGTGTTTTCGAGCAGCGAAATAATTCCCTCGGTGGGTTCTTCCCTGATCTTGAACAAGGGGCTCAAACCCATTACAAGGCTGCTTTGACGATCGATTCAACCCTTTCCGGCGTAATGGCCTGACGTTCGCCCATAGCTACCCAGCCACGTTCTTCAAATCGGGAACGGATCTTTACGGGAAGATCGTCCAACTGATCTGTGTAATCAGAAACGTGCGTTTGAATTCCGAGCGACTGAAAAAATGCTTCTGTTTTTTGGATCGCCATTCGGGCACATTCGTCTTCAGAACCGGTCAAATTCCAAACTCTTTTTCCGTATTGTGCGAGTTTTTGTTTCTTATTTTCGAATTGATCTTCATACAAACGCGGACCGATGATCGCCAGCGTTCGGGCGTGGTCGATGCCGTAAAAAGCCGTCAACTCATGACCGATCATGTGTGTCGCCCAATCTGTTGGAACGCCACACCTCAAATTTCCATTCAGGGCGTGTGTCGCGCACCACATGAGATTTGAAGCGAGTACATAATCGTCAGGGTTTTTAATCACCTTCGGTCCAATCTCAATCAATGTAGAAAGAATGGCTTCCGCCTGCCGTTCCTGAAGAAAATTGTCAGTAGGATACGTCACGTACTGTTCCAGCGTATGCACAAACGCATCCACAATGCCATTGGCGATCTGTCGTTCGGGCAATGAGGCCACCACCGTCGGATCCAGAAAGGAAAATTTTGGGAAGAAGAGCGGTCCGCCCATGGCGCGTTTCTCATTTAATTCCGAGCGACTCACCACAGCCCCGGAATTGGCCTCTGATCCCGTTGCGGGCAACGTCAGGACTGTTCCAAAAGGCAATGCTTTTTCAAACATACATCCCTCCTTTCGGAGTAATACATCCCATGGATTTCCTTTGTAATAGAACGCACCCGACATGAACTTCACTCCGTCGATCACCGAACCTCCACCCACGGCGAGAATGGCTTCCACCTTTTTATCCCGGGCGAATTGTACTCCTTTCATAAGGGTGGTATATTCGGGATTGGCTTCAATACCTCCAAATTCAGTGAGGTGAAATCCGTTTAGTTTTTCTCTGATCTTTTCAAGCAAACCGATACGCTGAGCACTGCTTCCGCCGTAGGCAATGAGCACCTTTTTATTCGGTGCGATCTCTTCCAGAAGAGCAGGCAAACGGTCGAGTTGGTCCTTCCCAAAAACGATCCGTGTGGGGTTGATGACTTCAAAATTTAACATGTCGCAAAAATAGAGAGAATTTGATGGCAATCCAATGACGCGTATTTCCCGATGATTTCAACTGTAGGTGTGGGAATAAATTGTTTTTTGGGCCTTTTCAACTGGTAATTTTCACTAACTTAAAGTAACCTATGAAGAATGAAATCATCATCTACCATCCTCATGAAGCTGCAGAACACATTGAGGTGCACATTGAAAATCAGACTTTTTGGTTGAATCAGGAACAAATCGCTGCACTTTTTCAACGTGATCAATACGTAATTTCGAGGCACATTAGAAATGTGTTTAAGGAGGAAGAACTTGATGAAAAAAGCACTATGCAAAAAATGCATATTCCTAAATCCGATAAACTTGTTGCTTTTTATAATCTCGATGTAATTATCTCTGTTGATTATCGTGTAAAATCCAAACAAGGAACACAATTCCGAATTCGAACTACCGCTCATCACTCTCACTCTCATTTTCACTCTCATTCTCACTCTGAATTTGCCGCAGCATTGCAAATACGGGGCTTGCCGAGTATTTCGGCCGAAGTGACGAAATGTATCGAGGTGAGCACACATCTTTTTTACCGCTGGATGGCATATCCTTAGGAGTTGGAGCTTACCATGGCTATTCCTTGACCACTTTCACCACCTCATCACTAATTTTAAGGTAATACATCCCCGATCCAAAGGGCAATTGAATGGTGCTTTGTGTACCGGAAAGAACGCCCGAAAGTAATTTTCTGCCGGATTGGTCGTAAAGCTCGTAAACCTCATTATTCCAATGTTCTGCCGATTCAATACTGACAGATCCGGTGGTGGGGTTGGGGTAGACGTTAAATACGCCATTGTCCATAACTGACATATCTGCCACACAAGAAGAACAACTACTTGACGAGAGAGTAACATTAAAAAAAGATGGGTTCCCTCCAAACCAGGCAACTTGAGCGTATGTTATATCATCCACCACCAAACATGCGTTTTGGACGGATACTGATACCCATTTATTGCATTGGCCGTTTTTTAAATTTATACTTTCTAAAAGAAGGTTATCGCTGCTGGTAAACCATGCCTGATTGTTAACTCCCGCAGTATTAGATATATCTATGCATTTTAAAGAATTATTGTATTGGATCAAATTCGTCCCATAAAAAACATTTGAATTCTGAAATTGAATATGTTCTAGAAAAGGATTATTTGAAATATTCACGCTGATATTGTTTTGAGGCAAACTAATTTCCTGAAGTATGTTGCAATTAGAAATGTTCACAGAAAGATGAGCATTTCCGGCATATACATTACTTAAATTACTGATGTTCAATTGAGTAATACTCATTGATGTTATAAACAGGTAATATATCGAAGTAAAATCTTCGAGTCCGGTAAAATCAGAAATCACAGCAGTAGGAATTGATTGAGGATCGAAACTCATAACACCGGACATTGAAACCCCATAATAATTATTAAGTGCGTCGGTATTGACATAATTGTCATTCGAAATACCGTTACTAGCACCGGGTACGTATGTCTCCGCAAACAGCTCAAATGCATCATCCGGGATGTAGGTTAATTGTGCCTGTGAAAAAACGGTCATAAAAAGTGCAGCAATTAGCAGGGTTGTTTTCATAATGTTGTTGTTTTAATATTTTCTATGGCTATTCCTTGACCACTTTCACCACCTCATCTCGAATTTTAAGGTAGTAGAGACCCGAACCAAAGGGCAATTGAATGGTGCTTTGTGTACCGGAAAGAACGCCCGAAAGTAATTTTCTTCCGGATTGGTCGTAAAGCTCGTAAACCTCATCATGCCATTGTTCTGCCGATTCAATCGTGAACGATCCAGAGGAGGGGTTGGGGTAAACTTTCAATGATGAATGCTTTTTTGCCATCTCTTCCAATGAGGCTACGGAGAAAAAGCCATCAAAAATCCGATGCATGGTCGTATTCGTCGTGATGGGTTCATTGAAATCAAAATATATGTCGGCATCATTCGTAATCTCTGTTCCCGGAGAAAGATCTGGAACCTGTTCCACATGGAATGTCACAAATCCGTTACTGCCCTCCAGATCAGTCGTGCTGTCCGGAAGATTAATGTTATTGAAGGTCCATTCCAGCACCCTAGGTCCATACATTCTAAATTCATAATCATGAGACGAAACACCTGGTGTTACAGTAAAAATGTTCAAATCTGTATCCAGGGTATCACGGATAACTACCGTAAACGCTGTATCGGTTCCGGTATTCTGAAAACGGATGACATATTGTAACTGCTGGTTTAGCTGAACATAGTGCTGTGCCGATTGACCGGAAGGATATCCAGTCTTATCATTCGGATCATAACTTCCTGTTACTACTCCACAATAAATATCCACCACTGGGTCGGCATCATCCAAAGGGAAATCATTGACGAGGTCGGAAGTCCAGTTGGACGTATCACCACATGCCTCCACGTGAGCATTCGGATGTGAATTCCCTGGATGAAGCGGATGTTGTTCAGCATTTAGAATCCAAGTTGCCCCATCCCCAGGGAACGAATAGGTCACTGTTTGTCCACCCTGGATCATAATAGAATCGGTGAAGGTCACCACCCCGTCAACAGTTACCCAAACAGGGGAGTAACATTCCATGTCTCCACCACCCAATTCACCGGTGTTTGTAATGGTAAAGTAGATCGTATCATTCTCACACCAACCATCCACACTCAAGCTACTCTGATCCCAAGGCAAGGTGCAAGGTGCTGGCAGCCCATCGAGTGTTCCACCGCCAGTGCTTCCACCTCCCCCTGATGGAGGATCGGATGGCATCGCATCCAACACACAACTCTCCACAGGATATAGGTTGGCCGACATGCAAAGGGTTTGGCCATTCATTGCACTGCAACTGATCGTTGTACTAATATTAAAGTCAACACATTGCCCAGGATTGATGTTGCCCGTTTGGAAACGGAACATATTGTTCCCTAAAGAAGTATAAGGGAGCGTGGCGTTGGTGACTGTCATAAGTGGATCAAGATCTACATCCACGTATGATGAATTTAAAGGAATAGTACTTGGAAAATCGTTGCAAACGGAAACGAATACTTTTTGATTCTGAAAACACCTTCGCAACGTTGGAGCATGTATAGAAATATCTAAAATTGGACAATTCGTGTTATATGCACCTATTTTACCAACACTGTAATATTGATTTTGTTGCAATACATTAATGATGGATGCCGGTTGACAGATCACCATAGGAGATTTATTGGTGTCAATATAAACAGTGTAAGTCCCGACAGGCAAATCGTTAAGCGCCCAAAGTCCTTGAGCATTGGTCTCTGTAACATAATCTCCTGGCATTACTTGAATTAATACTTCTGCCATTCCCAATTCATTGTCATCTGTACAATTCGCATTTAGATCTTTAAATATTGTTCCGCCAATACCCGGTCTGATAGCTGAAACCACAATCATTCCTGTACCGCCATGACCGCCGTGATTATCGGCAGGATCAGAGGACTGTGCACCAGAACCTCCTCCTCCGGGAGTTTCACCCACATTTCCGTTACAATTACAATTAACGGGAAACTGCCAGTTTCCTGCCCCTGCTCCTGCTCCACCGCCAATTATAGCTGCACCTCCATTTGCTGCAAACCCAGGATTTCCATTAGACATTGTCCCAGCTGAACCGCCACCACCACCTGATTCTGTTCCGTTTACCCCATATGAACCCGTACCTCCTGCTCCTCCATAGTAACTGACAGTGCCGCCAATATTGCCACTGCTAACAGCATTTGCCCCAGGCGCAGTATTGAAATCAAGGGTTGCACTAGAACCACCTAGCCCACCTACCGCGAGTAGGGTCGTGTTTGATCCAAACCATGTGCTGCCTCCATTTCGATTTGTTGATGTGGTAAGACCGTTGCCACCATTACCTACGGAATAATTAAATACTTGTCCTGGAGTTACAATAAAATCCTTCTCTACATACCCGCCTCCTGAGCCACCACCTGCTGCTGCTGCCTGGCCGGTTGCAGCACCACCAGAGCCACCACCTCCCCAGCATTGAACTCTAATAGAATAAATTCCTTGAGGCACGGTATAACTACCCGTTAGATTCGTTGTTGCCCCAGTAATATTTCTCACTGTATCAGAATAGATTTGAGCATTGATTTGCCCTATCCCAAAAAGCAGAATATTTAAAAGTAGGTATCGCATGAAATGAATATTTTACTGTTTTACAATCTTAACCACCTGATGTGCGAGTTTTAGGTAATACAAACCCGAATTGAATTGAGATAAATTAATAGTTTGAATACTTTCTTTTGTTTCGCCTTCAAGCACTTTTCTTCCCATAGAATCAAAAAGAGAAAAGGATAAATCTGTTTCCAAATTGCTTTCGATGTATAAATAATCTCTAGTTGGATTTGGATAAACAGAAAAAAGTTCTTCTACATCCTCTATGATTCCTGTAAACCCAAGATCTAAGTCAAGTAAAATGGTACTATCACAACCAACACTATTCGTTAAAATCTGGGTGTAGACAGCCGTTTGGTAGTAAGTTTCCCCGTTTAGCGTATACTGATCAATGGCTGAAACATAAAGTATGGTATCTGTTGAATAATTCATGTACACATTGATGGAGTCAGTTGCTTGGCAACCATTCGCATCAATTCCAGTCACAGCATAGGTTCCTGATTGGTTGACTTCCAAATAATTTAACTGCGAGCTGTCTTGCCAGAGGAATTGATCAGCTCCATCAACCAAAATGTATCCATTATCACATAGCGTGTCTTGACCACCTAATACTTCAAGTTGTAAAATGGGTGAAGAAAGAACCTGAATATTTACAGTGTCAGAATTCGTGTAGCAAAGACTAGAATCGTCAATAAAAACAAAATAGGCTCCTGAGGTATCAACGACCAGTGTGTTCCCTGTAGCACCTGAAATTGCTTGACCATTCAAATACCATTGATAAGCATTTGCCCCATTGTTGTTGGTTGTAAGAGTTAAACTGTCATTTGCACACACTGTCTGATTGGTGTTCGGTACAATCTGAGCGGTAGCAGAAAATGGCAAAACCGTAATAAGTACCTGATCTGTTGATACACACCCGGCACTTGAAGTGGCGGTAACGGTATAGGTATTTGTTGAGTCTGGTATAAATGGTACATTATTGATTACACCATTATCCCAATTGACGGAGCTTGCCATAGCCGAACCTGTTGTACCCCCGAAATCTAGAGACCATCCAAATATATATCCGTCATCCAATGTTTGGTTGTCTTGCACCGTGATGGTCCAATTGCCATTTAAAGGACAACCGATAAGATTATTCAAATCGCCATCAAAATTGTACACTTCCGTTGTATCAACAGACTCAAATAGGTAGTCATTTGTGATTGTACCACCAATTATAGCTGCTGATAAACAAATTGGGACACTTGTAGAATTACAACCTGAAAAGGTATAGGTCCATTCAGGATTGCCAGGTGGGCCTCCATCCAAATTAATATCATTACCCAAGCCAATAGAAAACCCGTTACCACATCCACCTGGTATCAACTCATTCCAGCCAACGGGTGTTTGATTATATGCATTCAATAAAGAAACTGATTGTCCATTTGGACATGTAAGACTGATTTCTAAATCACCAATAAAGGAATGTTCAATGCTGAGTTTCAATTGCTCCAAATCACAGGCATTCTGAAAAGTTGTTGTACTATTATAGCCAGAAACAAAAATACTTGTGTTGTAGACGGCGCCAGAGCCATCGGGTAAATATACCAGCCCATCTTGAGAATTGAACACTCCTAGATTAGAAGTGTCTGATAGGGTTGATAATGTTATAATTTCACCAGGACAAATTACTTGATCTGGTCCAGCATCGACTGATGGAAATTGGTTTACAGTTACAGTAATTTGATCAGTATTTGTGCAGCCATTTGAAGCAGTTCCTGTAACTGTGTAAACCAGCGCGCCTAATACTGGAACAAACGGAATACCATTTACAATTCCTTGGTTCCAAGACAATAAAGAAGAACCTAAACCATTCAAAGTAACACTATCTCCAATACAAACAGAAATATCGGCACCTGCATAAATAGTAGGTGACTGCAAAACACTTATCGCGATGGCATTTGAAGTGGCTACACATCCTAAACTGTCCGTGATAGTTACTGTATAGGATCCTGCTGTGGACACTGAGTAGTACGATGATGTTGCGCCAACTGCGATGTTAACACCATTACTTTGCCATTGATATGTAAAATCAGCACCAGTATTGGCACTTAACAAAACAGAAGCCCCAGAACAGATTGTTGTTGGGCTTGCTGTCGTTATTGTTGCCGAGCAGACATTTTGAGTTATCGAAAATTTAACTAGAAAGGCATCTTGACTACCTCCATTTGTGTTTTGGTAACCACCGTAAGATATTCCTGTAGAACTGCCCGTAGAGCCAGATAAGTAAACATCTCCTGAGCCATCAATAATAGTTGATGCACCGTATTCTGCTCCGCTTCCTCCATAATAGGTACCCCAAATTCTAGTACCTGAGGAATTGAAATTTACTAAAAATGCATCATTGCTGCCCCCCCCGTAAGTATTCTGATATCCAGAAGATGCTATTGCAGATGAACTAGCGGTTTGTCCAGCTAAAAAAACATTGCCTGAAACATTTACGGATACGGAGTAACCAAATTCATCACTTGTTCCACCGTAGTAGGATCCCCATTGTCTTATTCCGGAAGAATTAAACTTAACTATAAATGCATCTGCACCACCACCAATTGTATTCTGATGTCCTCCAAAAGAGACGGAAGCAGGGCTGTATGTATAACCAGCCAAGTATACATTTCCAGAGGCATCACAAGCAGTAGATAGTCCCCTATCTTCACTCACTCCACCATAAAAAGTCCCCCAAAGTCTAGTTCCTAAGCTATTGAATTTTACTAAAAATGCATCATTGCCGCCACCAGTGATGTTTTGATGCCCTCCAATGGCAATGGCTGAAGTACTAGTCGTATTTCCTGCAAGGTAAATATTGCCAAAAGCATCCGAAATTATTGCGCCACCATTACCTTCAGTGCCACTACCCCCATAATATGTGCCCCAAATCCGAGCACCAGAGGAGTTGAACTTGACTAAAAAAGCATCTGCAGCCCCCCCAATGGAATTCTGATGTCCGCCTGAGGCGATTGCTGTGCTACTAGTTGTAGTACCAGTTAAATAAATGTTCCCAGATACATCAATTGCCGTTTCTAGAGCCAAATCTGATGAACTACCACCGTAATATGTGCCCCAAAACCTTATTCCCGAACTGTTGAATTTTACTAAGTACGCATCGTTGTTACTTCCTCCAAATGTATTTTGGTGCCCATTAGAGGCTATCCCAATTGAACTACCTGTAGATCCCGCCAAATAAACATTTCCTGAACCATCGGTAATAGTTGACTCACCATAATCAGTTCCACTTCCTCCATAATATGACGCCCAAAGTCTAACTCCAGAATTATTGAACTTAACTAAAAAAGCATCATAAAGACCCCCAACCCAAATATTTTGGAATCCACCAGATGAAATAGATGAAGTGCTAGCCGTCTCACCACACAAATAAATGTTTCCAGAAGCGTCAATTGCCGCATCTTTTCCAGAATCACTACCACTTCCTCCGTAATAAGTTCCCCAAACCCTGGTTAAAGGGTCGATGCGTAAAGCAAGGTCTTCGTTGTATTTTGGTATCTCAAAACTGACCACATTATTTTCGCTGATCTTCCAATATGCTTCAATAAGTTGGCTGTTCTGATATACTTTCAAAGCACCCTCGTGAATTTCGCCAAAAGGAGTTTTGATGATTAAGTTACCGTTTGCGTCTGTCGATAAACTCGCTCCTTTGAATTGGATCTGTATTTTTTTGTAATCTGCACCCGGTGCAACGAGGTAATCAGTTTCCAAAAAACCATTCGTTCCATAGTAATACAGGTCGATTCCTTCCCACACATTTTTGAGTGTGAGTGTTTCGTATTTTTTTACAAAAAGTGCCGGCTCAACACCTTCGGGTACATTGTAATAATTGTTGTAACCATTCAATGCCGTTCCCTGAATGATCTCAAAATCCGGATTGGCTTTAAGCCATTCAGCATCCACCCGGTAGGTACCAATCTGATTTGGAACTTTGCGCATAGTTCCGTCGTTAATTTCTATCCCTGCCGGCCGCGGATCATCCTCATCCTTCCAACTCTCAACACGACTCAGCTGGTAGCTCATTCCTGAGTTCTTTATGTAGTAGTTCATCCCCTCGCTAGTTCCGTAATACAAAACATCCGGTTGGGGATTCCAGAACTGATCCTTCATCTGGCCTTTGTTCTCTTCGAACAAGGCCGTGGGTTCTTTTCTCTGCAGAAATTGATTGTAATCTACATCAATTTGAGCTAAACAGAAATAATTTGAAAGCAGAACTAAAACTCCCAGTACATTTTTCATGCGTTATTTATAAAACGTGAACTAACTAAATCGCTAATAATAACCCATCTTCGATTGGTTACCTGGTTGCTATCATCTAGTTGAATTTCTATTCTTATGATTTGGTGTGTCTCCTTGAAAGCCAATTTACATGCCTGTTGATTTTCTTGGTCATTATGAGTCAACTCGGAACCGGATTTAACCACTGGAAATAAAATTGTAGGAACACGATTCAATTGACAAACGGAAACAGGAAGCCCAATAACTTGGTTTATCTCCAAACAACCAAATGCATTCGCGTGCTTAATACATTCCGATTCCAATTTTTCCAGGATTGAACTGCCCATTTTTGGTTGAATGCTCAAAGTTTAAACGTCAACCCCGCATTAAATAATGCCAATCCATACCCAAGTTCTGCATACGCACCAAGATTATCCGTAAAATGATATCTGGCTCCAACAAAAATTTGGTAACCCAGTGGGGATGCGGAGGACACATTGTAATTCGCTTCATTGAAGTTCGGATCAGAAGAAGTCCAACTGTAAGAGTATTTCATGAATCCGATTCCTACCCCTCCATAAGGATCTATATCACGGTTTCTTACATCAAAATGATACGCACCCCGAACCATAATGGAAAGGGTCTTCCAGGAATATTTGTAGTTGTAATTTGTCTGCAACCAGGTTCCTCCGTAACTAGAGAAGCCTACGCTTCCACCAACGCCAATATTGTCCGTTATTCCGTGTTCATAGGCCAACTGAACAGGGCCAAATCCGGAAAATTTGTACCCATCATACGCTTGGTATGCGTTCAAGAGCCGTCCGTAGCCCAATCCAAGTCCGTAGCCCAAAGAGACATGATTTGATCCACTCTCAAATACTTGAGCATTTGAAAGAGTAGTTGAAAAAAGGAAAAGTAGAAGGGTCAGTTTTTTCATAAATAAGTGTTTTAGGTTGAAACTATTAGATTAATTAAAACACAAACATATAAAATTTAATTTACATTTTTATCCAAGTTTATAGAATATAAATTGCTCATTTAAATTCAGGAATGTTTGATACTTGCATTCATGGAAATGCACATCGGGCAATTAATCAGGGAAACGTTGGAGAAATCCGGCATGACGAAGAGTGAGTTTGCCCGTCGGATCAATAAAACGAGCCAGAATGTGTACGATATCTTCGAGCGGAAATCCATTGATACGGGATTGCTCAGACAGATCTCAGAAGTGCTGGAATTCAATTTCTTCGAAACATTGGCTCTGTCTTTTGCGGTGGAAGAGGAACTAGATGACGAATTCCGGGAAACAGCCACGAAGTATACTTCCAAAGGACAAATGATTCGTGCCCTGCACCGGAAAGAACGTGAGTTAACTTTGCATTCGGTAGAGATCAATCAACTTAAAAAAGAGATCGAATACCTGAAACAGATCAATGACCTGCTACAGGCGAAGCGCAAATGAAGGAACCGTTTTGAATCAGACTACTAACCTGCGATACATCTCATTCAATTTCTTGCCTACACTGGAATAACTAAAATGGGTCAAGGCGTACGCTCGGATTTTTTCAGGCGCTGCCGTGAATTGCTTTTCCAGGATTGTTTCCATTGCCTGAACAAGTTGTAGCTCGTTGCCTTTGTCTATCAAAATGCCCTTGTCGGAATGAACGTGCTCCGGAATGCCATTCACTGCCGTAGAAATGACCGGTATTCCACACATAAAAGCCTCCGGTATGACACAGGGAAAATTCTCATAATTACTGAACAAGACCAGACACGTACTTTGACGCAGCATTGCCGCAATTTCTTCGGTGGTTTTAGTGGCGTGAAAACGGACTAAGGAAGAATGTTTCATTTTCGATGCCCGCACTTTAGCGTATTCAACATCCCCATCGCTGACAATATCCAGCGTGAAATTCTGCCGCTTTTGCGATAACTGATCCACTGCCCGGAGCATGCCTGAGAGGTTTTTAATCGAATCAACACCGGTAGAAATATGAATGAAACGGACCTGATCGGGAGGCACTGACTTTTGAATACGAAATAGGTGTTCATCCACGACATTGGAAACGACGTCGAACTGTTTATCAGAAACAAGCCGTTGCAGTGATATCTTCAAATCCTCACTTACGGGCAAGATCACCTCGGCACCGGAAAGGATCTTTTTACAGAACATAAGAATTCGCCGTGGATAAGCATGGTCACTTTCCAGATGAAACCCACTCGCATGTTCTGTAACCACATAAGGAATACCAAACTTATTCCTCAAGCTCCTTGCCCAGATTCCCAAAGGATAGGAAACATGCACATGCACGAGATCGGGCATACCGTGTTCAGCACGGTACATGTCAAACGCCTTCCAAAAAGCTTTTTTGTTTCTCAGGTAATTCACACCTTTCGAGAAAGGCCCTCGTTGCTTTGGAAAATAGGCAATATATTCCGTCACCTCCCGCTCCGTTTTTTTTTCAATGTGAAGAGATTTCCTTTTTGCCGAAGAAACGACCGTGATCACAGTGATCTCATTAAACAAGGCTGCCGCCTGCGCATGTTTTTGAACAAAATTACCCAAGGTGGGTTGATCCTCGTTCGGATACCACGAACTGATAAAAAGGATCTTAAGATGCGTATCGGAGGAAGAACGTTCCAAGTAAATTGTTTGATCTGAAGGTAAATTTAGGTAAAAATGGTGGGTTCGGATGGTGGTAATAAAATCAGCTCGCACAAAAAAGGCCACCCTTCTTGGGCAGCCTTTCGATAAATAAACAAAGTTATTAGAGCTTCATCACGCGGCGAACTGCACTCGCCCGCTCGTTCAGAAGTCGCAATTGATACATTCCCTTGGAGAAACCGGTCATGTTCAATTTTAATGGAGATCCTGCAAATACCGTCTGCGTTGACAATAATTTGCCCGAAAGATCATACAACTCAATGGTCATCTCTTCCTCAGCCAATGTGGTAAGGTCAACCACCAATTCCTCTGAAACTGGATTCGGATAAACCACTACCCCACCAAACGGATCATTCTCACCGATGCTCAGATTATTGATATACGTAACAACCGTCGTGCATGTCTGGGTATTGCCGCACTGATCAGTTGCAGTCACAGTAATCGTGTTTTGGCCGTTTTGCAAAGCCGTTCCGGCAGCGGGGGATTGTGATTCCGTCACTGTACCACCTGAACATGTCGTAGATGAAGTAGCTGTAGAGGTCACATTCGGAACTGTCGTAGATTGTGTCGCATAGATCGTTTGATTCGGTGGACACTGCAAGGTAAGCACTGCTGTTGGTGCCGCCTGGATCTGTACGTTGTAATCCTCTACTTCTCCGTACTGTGTCGTACCACATGGATCAACCGGACCCTCGCCTCCTGTGGTGCCATTGTATCCGATCCGCACACGCATTTTCACCGTTCCAGTAGTGGCACTCGACGGTATCGTCACACTCTGAGTGAATTCAGCACCTGTCGTAGTTTGCTGAACTTGGAGGTAGAATACACGCTCGGACGGATTCGCAAACGTACCATCGTTGTTGTAATCAATCCAGGCACCTAATTCATTTCCAACATACGCCGAACCGATGGCATTCCCGGTGATCTGAGGTGTTAACGTTAAGTTGTATGCACTATTTTTGTTCACCGTAGTTGAATTTGTATAGCTAGTGTAATTCGTACATGCCGACGTGTTATTGATTGTATTGAACGTTACATTTTGGACGAACTCATCACACGTTGTCGATGTTGCCACACACGGTCCCGTAGATTCTGCTACAATGATGTAATTTGTTTTTAGCTCCACATCCGAACCTTGTGCGTTAGTTGCAGTAAGCTGGATGGAATACTGGCCAAGGGTGTTGAAAGTAATCTGCGGATTTTGTGAGGACGCTGTTGTTCCTCCGGCATACGCCCAACCTGTGGCCGGTGACACCGTCCAGGCCCATGAGGTAGGACTTCCTGATGAAAGATCTGTAAAAGAAACGGTTGTACCTGGAATTACATTTGTTTGATTCGCTGAGAAATTGGCTACAGGTGCTTGCGGTGCTGAACAAGGGTCAGCTGAACCAAGTAATACCAAAGTTCCCGTATTATTCGGGTCAAGATAAGTCTTAAGCTGCTCATTCGAAGGCGTTCCATTGCTTGTCCAGTGATAGGACATTTTTCCATAGTAATCCGGAGAGGACTGAGCCGTACAATATGAACCTCCGCCTGTTAACGTTCCCATAATCACAGAGTTTCCTCCGTTGGTTTTGAAGATTGGAGAACCAGAAGATCCACCCTCTGTTACACCCCATCCATTGGAATTGGAAGACCAAGTCACCCTCCAGTGTGATTGTAGACCATTCCCATTCCAACCGGAAGTAACCAGGTTAGAAGTGAACGTTGAAATCTTCTTAATATCGCCCGCAGGATGGTGTATGCTCGCACCACTGTTGGTGGCCGTGTTATTTGCATCCCAACCATTCCAATAAGCGTTAAACGCTGCACTTTTGAGCGTATTAATGGTAGTTGTTTGACTTGCTAATGAACCAAGCTGAACTAACAAAAAGTCAGAACCAGAATCGCCACCGCCATCATTAGAGCTCGCCAGTTTAACAGAACCTGTAATGAAATTATCGTCGAGAGTTCCAGCTGTTGAAGGATTCGAACAGTTTGACGACTCATATTTGAAATAAAAACGCCACTGTGTGAAGTTTGCTGTTGTTGATGTTACACCGCAGTGCAAGGCTGTAAGGAAAAGTGGTTTACAATCCTGCGCAACATTGTTAACCAGAGATCCCGTACACCAACCTTGTGAACCTCCGTCCACGACCAAAATTCGGGCAACACCACGTTTTTCATCCTGCCAAGTATCTCCAACGGGTGAACAATTGACGTTTACTTCACATGCCTCAGACTCGTTGATCTTCTGGATCATTGGGTTTCCTGTTGAGCGGTACCCGTACATAATCCTATCAATATAAAGCTCAGATGCTCTCGCGCCATAAGGTTCTGTAAGAGTCAGAATAAGGTCATCTCCAAAACAAAGAGCTGCATTCTGACGTCCATGGTCAAGTACATCCGCCTCTGTGAAAAGCTTGTGTCTTAGAACCCCTGATGGGTCCTGAACTGACAACGTAGAACCATCATATACTTTAAATACCTCAAATAGAAAACTCAAAGCTTCTGCTCCTTGTGACTTGACGCGCAGTTGCCATTGTCTTCCTCCACCGGGCAAATTTTTCCAGGATCCGGAATTCGCAGTTGTGATATTGGTAAAAAGTGCTACTCCAATACGATAGAACTCTCCGTTGCGGTCTCGCTGTTCATCTTCTGTTCGGAGTTGCTCACGGTCCGGAGCCGGAAGTGTCAATAAAGGAATTTCCTTTAAATTAGGTTTCGAAGGAAGTACAACCCCGTCACGCTCCGATGTTTGAGCTGTAGCCCAAATTGGAGAAATGAACAACACACAAAAAAGAATTCGTAGTAAACTTGTTTTCATAGTTCAGAGACTTTAAGTAAAGAGCATTTAAAAGCAAAAATATAACTTTACGGCTTACAACAAAAAAAAGTGGCTTTAGTTTCGATAGTTGAAGACGAATCGTCAATCAGAGAAATGATCTGTCTCAATCTGGAGCTTGAGGGATACGCCGTTTTGTCTTTTTCGGATGGACGTCAGGCCATGGATTCGCTCGACAAACTTACGCGGTCCGATTTGGTCATTCTCGACGTCATGTTGCCACAGGTAAATGGCTTAACGATTTGCGAAGAGATTCGAAAGACCTCTGCCGTCCCGGTACTTTTTCTCTCTGCGAAAGGAACAACGTCGGATAAAATTGAGGGATTGAAAAAAGGTGGAAATGATTACTTGGCCAAACCTTTTGATTTGGAGGAACTATTATTGCGCGTTAAAGTTTTGACAGATTTTCCAAAAACTACTGAAAAAGAGGTTCCTGAAAAATACCAAATCGGAGACAAAACCGTAGATAAAAGTTCCTTTACTGTGACTGATGCGATTGGCCAATCCATTTACGCGATGAGTAAAAGAGAGATGGACCTTCTTCTTTTTTTTATTGACCATGAGGGCCAGGTAGTTTCACGAGATGAGATTCTGGACAATGTGTGGGGGAAAGATGTATTTCCAACCTCTCGCACAATTGATAACTTTATTTTACAATTCCGCAGAATTTTTGAAGAGGACACCAAGCATCCGAAGCATTTTCATTCGATCCGATCGGTAGGATACCGGTTCACTTGGAAATAACTACTTTTACATGGAATATGCTAGAAGGAAAGGAACATTTGAAACAGTTGCGTTATGACAGGGCTTATCTAAAAATGGCCGCTTCATGGGCAAAACTTTCATATTGCAACAGAAAACAAGTTGGTGCCCTAATAGTGAAAGATTCGATGATCATTTCCGATGGATACAATGGTACCCCTGCCGGTTTTGACAATTGCTGCGAAGATGACAATGGAGAGACGTTCTGGTACGTACTTCATGCCGAAGCCAATGCCATTCTAAAGGTGGCAAAATCGACAAACAATTCAAAGGGAGCGACGTTATATTTGACGCTTTCTCCCTGCAAGGATTGCAGTAAACTTATCCTGCAAGCAGGAATCACACGCGTCGTATTCAGAGACGAATACAAAGACTCAGAGGGCGTTGAATTTTTGAAAAGTGCAGGAGTTGATGTGAATCAGATCAAAGAACTTGAAGATGAACCAGCCTAACAGACAATACCTCTTACCTATTCTACTTTCCGTTACGCTGGCCATAGGCCTTTGGCTTGGCAATTCACTTAGCACTATACAGCAACCGTCCTCAGGAGGAACGGAAAAACACCAGAAACTCCAGGATATTATTCAGATTCTAGACAATAAATACGTCGATACAATCAATGGTGAGGCATTGTTCGAACAGACGATCTCTGACATGCTGCATGAGCTCGATCCACACAGCAACTACATCTCTGCAAAAGATCTTAAGCTGATGAACGAGAGTATTCAGGGAAAGTTCGGAGGGGTCGGAGTTCGTTTTATGATCCTGAGAGACACCATTTGTGTAACCAATATTATCAATGGTTCCCCTTCCCGGAAAGTGGGAGTGCGACCCGGAGACAAAATCCTGCGAGTTGACGGAAAAAAAGCTCATGGGAAAAAGATTACCAACGAAAAAGTGATGTCCATGCTCAAGGGCGTGGAGGGCACAACAGTTACTGTTGAATTGCTGCGAAATGGAAAAGTATTGAAAAAACGAATCATCCGAGGCAGTATTCCCATCGAATCTGTCGTTGCAGCCTACATGGTCAATGCTACAGTAGGTTATATTAAGGTAGATGAATTTTCGGTAACTACCTCGGAGGAGTTTGCTCTCGCGGCAGCATGGTTACAACAGAAAGGCATGAAAAAACTCATTCTCGATTTGCGTAACAATGGAGGGGGAGTATTGCAATCAGCGATAGAAATGGCGGATGAGTTTCTTGCAACGGGAAAAACAATCGTTCAAACGAAGGGAGAGCACACAGGAACGTATACGTACAGGGCCACCTCAAGGGGTTCACTTGAAAAAACGCCTGTCGCCGTACTCATTAATTCGAACTCTGCATCTGCCAGTGAGATTGTTGCAGGAGCCCTTCAGGACAACGATCGTGGAACCATTATTGGACGCCGGTCGTTCGGAAAGGGACTTGTTCAGGAGGATGTACCCTTGCGTGACGGAAGTAATGTACGCGTCACTGTTTCGCGTTATTATACCCCTACCGGAAGATGTATTCAAAAACCTTACAAAGAAGGGTATGAAAAGTACATGGAAGACCAGCTTGAACGCTATGACAACGGGGAATTGTATGCGCCAGATTCAAGTATTTTTGTAGATTCCCTGAAGTTTAAAACACCTAAAGGGAAAATCGTTTATGGCGGTGGTGGAATTATGCCAGATATCTTTGTGCCTTATGATTCAAGCGGAACAAGTGATTACTACACCGCCTTAAGGTACTCTCAGGTGTTCAGTGGTTTTGCGTTTGATTTTGTCCAAAATAAAAGAGCACAATGGTCATCACCACAGAACTTTAATAAGCAGTTCAAGGTAACCGATGAAGTAATCAACGGTTTGGCAACATTCGCAGAAGAAGAAATGCTTATCCCCAGGAATTCGAAAGGGTTGGCACACAGCAAACTTGTGATCGCCCAGTCTTTAAAGGCTGAAATAGCAAGACAAATCTGGATGGAAGAAGGATTCTATCAGGTATTTAACAGTACCGACCGGGAATTCAACAAGGCACTCCTTTATCTGATGCGTTAAGAGCTTTTCTTCTCTGTTCGAATTGTCAGGTAAACTCCCAAGAAGATCAAAAGCATGTATGCCAATTTGGGCAAGGTGATGGTTTGAGTATAATCATCAGAAAAACCCAAGTAAACAAACACATAGGCAAATAAGATGACCATAACAGGTTGAAAATAGATGTATACAGCAGAAGTAGATGGCGAGAGATACTTGAGTCCGTACATCGTCATCAGGTAGGTTAAAAAAGTCACTCCAACAATAACATAGGAAATCTTCCACCACGCCTCAACGGGAATAAGCTCAAAATTAGTGTTTGCCAGGTCGATGAAGGTTGGTGGAAAAATTAATACGTACATCAGTCCAAAAGTAAATACCCATGTAATCACGGTGAGCGGAGAGTACTTGGACATCATAGGTTTGATCATGACCAAATAAAGGGCATAACTGACCGCATTAACAAAGAGGAATAAGTCACCAAGAGCAGAATCCGAACCTCCGGAGCTTGCCGTAAATGTCAACAAGATGGTAGCCACGGTTCCCACCAAAATTCCTGTCATACGAAGTGGCGTAATTTCATCCTTTAAAATGAAAAAAGACATGACTACAACGACGATCGGATTTATAGCCATGTAGATTCCGGAATTGATCGAAGAAGAAAGGTTGAGTCCATGAAAGAAGAACAATTGATTGATTGTGACCCCAAACAACGCACACAAACCAATCAGTCGCAGGTCCTTCTTAGCAACCGTCTCATTTCTAGTAAAGAACATTTTAAGTATCCAGAACAAGAGTGTAGCCCCAGCTACCCGAAAAAGGATAAAAACATTCGGGCTTAAATAACGAGGCATTACCCCTTTGGCAAGAATATGATTTGCCCCATACAGAGCGTTCACGAAAAATAACGCTAAATGCGCTTTGTAATTTCCGCGAAACAGCACGAATTAGAAAGTGTAACTGATTTTATTGATAAAATAGACCCGTCTTTTTGCCTTGCCGCGCTCCTCTTTTTCATCTTTATTCTTGATGGTCTGGGTACCGTGCGCAAGGAAATAGTTGTCGTACCAAAACGTTAAATTGCTGAAGGAAGACTTGATTTTATCCTCTTCATTTCCGGTTTCAATGGAGCTAACCTCCCTCTCATTCAATACCTCTCCTTCGGTTGAGATTGCCTTGGATTTAATCGTTCTGTAACTGGAGAACATCAATCCGAGCTCTGTATCGCTCGTCTCAGTAACCCGTATGAAACGAATCACATTGTACGGTTTATAGCCGGGATACATTTCAAATGTTTTGTCCCAAAGCTTTGTTCCTTCGATATCAAAGGCTGCAACAGTAGCATGGGTATATTGGTATCCGTCAAAAACCTGCCTTGTTTGAGTGACTGCCTGACCATTCACATAGGTAGTATAGGTTTCTGTCCGGTACGTTGGATAGTAAGCCTCCCCGATGTAAATGAACTTTCCATCCATAAATCGAATATTGTGGGAAGACATGCGGTAATTGATGACAAACTCTTTTCCTTTCGCCTCGGCCTTTTCTTTTTTCTTTTCAATCTTCTCTTGACGCTTGTCAGAGAGGTAATTCAAAAACTCATCGAACTCAGTGAAGTTATAGAACTTTATAAAATCTTTCGATCCGTTGGTAGTCTTACAAATGTAAATCCCTTCTGAGGTGTTTCCGCCCGCCTTCTTATATGAGGAATATGTACCCGTATAAAGGTATTCCCCGTCTCTTAAGTAAGAAGCTGAAATCGAGGTAAGTGTTTTCTCGACGTCCTGACTCATGGAAATTGTTTCGGTTAATTTGCCCTCCGGACTATATCGAAGCACATGAAGGTTTAATACTTTCTTGAGGTAGGCATTCACAAACAAGTAAAGTTCTTTGCTGTCCTCATCCACTTGAAAATTCTCGAAGACCAATGCATTTGGTTTATATCCAGCTATTGTTACCGGAATGTCCGTGTCTTTTCCGCTCTTAAGATCAATACGTTTCAATGTAAGTGCTTTTTTACTGGTGAACGCCATGTAAGCTATGTCGTCATTGAGCAAGAACTCATAAGTATATGCTTTGTTCGGTGTCTCGAAAGTGTATGATTTTTGCTTCAACGACTCCGCACCGATCTGAACAAGCTGGATGGGGCCTTTTCTCGAAGAGAACAATAAATAAAGGAAATCCTTGTCCGCCTCAGATTTTCTCAGGTAGAAGTCGTCCGTAACTTTGAATTCTTTTGAATCGATAAGCTTGAGATCAGTAGAATAATGATCTACCTTCCATTCAATCATTCCGCCTTGTGCTTTCTCTGCGCGATAAAACACCAAAATTCCGTATTCGCCAAACTCATGAAGATCGAAGTTTTCATAGCCTTCTTTTAATTCAAATTCGATACGGTTTTCCGTCTTAATCTGGCTATAAAATGTTGATTGACATATAAATATCAATAGTGCAGCAAGTAACGTAGTTCTCATGGTTAAACAGATTTTCGGTGAAAGTACACCAAATTATTGATTTAGGGCGATTTTGGCCTCCTCGATGACTTTAGCCGTATTGCCAATAAATACACGTTGACCAGAGATGATGAAAGGACGTTTCAAAAAGGTATACTCCTCGAGCAACCACTGGCGGTATTCCTCTTCCGTTAGGTTTTTTGTATTCAGTCCCAGACTTCTGTATTTGATGGCTTTTTTAGAGAATAAGGCTTCATAGCTACCAACCTTATCTTTGATACAATCAAGCGTTTTAGCATCAATGTTCTGCTCCTTGATGTCTTGAAGTTCAACGTCTTTTCCCAGATTCAGTTCCTTCAAAATCTTGCGATTCGTATCACAAGTACTCAGGTAATAGATCTTTTTCATTAGTTATTCTGAAGGTATTCCTCGTTGCGCTTGCGGTCTTCATCCGAGCTTGGAGTGTTGCACCCTTTGGCTTTTTTCTCAAAGAGATAGATAAACTTCACCTTAGCCATGATGGGCAGGTAATTCGAATCAAACCATTTTAAAGCAGCGCACCCGCCACGCCATTCGTAAAAACTCATGATCGGCAAATTTACACCGGGAATAAGAAAACTTCTGCGACTAAGTTTAATTCCAAAACCAAGGTCATAGTTCAGTTGGGCAACAAAGGACGGATGATTGTATTTGTTTATCAATCCATATTGAGACAATCCGTAGCTAGTGTTGGTTTCGAGTAAACGGTAGTCGAGGTTTGCCCCTAATCCATTGTCGATGAAATACTTTTTTCCAATGTAAAAGTTCTTGTGAATGGAGAATCTCCCGTAGACGTATCCATTTTTGAACGTGCTATTCTCAGAAGAGCTACTCTCCGTACCTCCAGGATTCTGAATCGTCAGGTCCATCCGTTCAGCACCACTGAACATTTTAAATCCAAGACCATAGTCGAAGTAAGAGATAAAAACCTTTTTCCAAGCTTTGGCAAGTTTGGATCTTCGTTGCGTAAAGTGAGCCAAACCTACCTCAGCAAAATAGCCAATTCTTCCGGAGGGATCTACTGTATACACTGCCGGACGCCCATTGGTCATGAGATCCAAAGTAGAATTTTGACTTCTGGTTTTCATAAAGGTTGGACCAAACGAAAATTGCAATCCATAAAAACGGTAATCCTTGTAATCCGCTTTTCCGAAATACGACCCTTTTCCTCTTCCCGGAGTTAGGTCCTTCTGCGAAAAAACCGAAAAGACTAAGAGCGAAGCAAGCGTTAAAAACAGTATTCTCATAGGTCTAAAATACAAATAATGAATTTCAGTTACACAAGGAGAGGATCTTTTGCATCACTTCGTCCGAATCCCATCGAGTTTCAATATCCGGCATTACCATTACCTGGTCCATGATCTTGGTTTGTTCTTGTCCTTTTTTGTAAGCCACACTGTAAGGGGTATCACTGAAGGCAACCAAAGAATACAAAGTGGTCCATTTTTCAGGATACAATTCGCTGAAGCGAGCTTCGATCTTTTTTCTTAGCAAGAAAGATGGATCACCTACATGGTCGCGCATCTCATAGTAATTATCCACGGACAAGTCCTGCAGGGCATCCCCATCGGGTTTACGCACAATGTTATACTCGCTGAAGATCTTTTCCCAGTCTTCTCCATACTTTTGCATAAGGCCCCACATCACTGTGCAATCCTCAAACCCGGCATTCATTCCCTGACCGTAAAAAGGTACTGTGGCATGTGCTGAATCCCCAAGTAATGCTACTTTACCTGCAGTCCATGGGTGGCAACGTACGATGGCAAGCGAGGACAAGGGATGGTCCTCCCAAGCATCTGACACGTTGGGCATCAGTTCAAAGAAGTCAGGAAAAAGGGTTTTGAAGAAATTATTTACATCTTCCTTAGTTTTCAATTTATCGAATGAGTATTGGTCATGTTCATGAGGCATGAACAACGTACAGGTGTAGGAACCATCTTCATTCGGCAATCCGATCAGCATAAAGCGCCCCCTGGGCCAAATATGTAGCACGTTCTTTTCAAACTTGTGTGTACCGTCCGGATTAGCCGGAAGTAGAATTTCGCGATACCCGTCTGCAATGTAGTTCTGGCTGTAATTAAATCGGTCGAGCTTCTGTAACGAGGCATAACGAACCGCAGAAAAAGCACCGTCTGCAGCAAAGATCAGATCGGCCTTATCTTCAAAAGATTCACCCGTCAAAGTATTCGTAAGATAAACAACTCCCTTCTTTAGATCAACTCTACGACAATCATGAGAAAAATGAATTTCAGCATTGCCATATTTTTCCGCAATATTCATCATGGTGACATTGATGATTCCCCTTGAAACAGAGTAAATAGCCTGGCCTTCCTTACCATAAGGTTGATAGGTCAAGTTGCCTTCTAAGTCATGCATCACTCGTCCATACATAGGAATAGCGATCTTCCGGATCTCATCTCCTACTCCCACCGCATCCAGTGCTTTCCATCCTCTGTTGGAAAGTGCAAGGTTGATCGATTTTCCTGCGGAAATCTTCAATTTTCGCATGTCCGTTCTACGCTCATAGATGGTGACCTTATATCCGGCTTTCGACATGTACACTGCCCAAAGTGAGCCTACCAATCCTGCTCCTACAATGATTACGCGTTTTTCTTGATTCATCTTCTAGTTATCAATTTTCAAATACTGGAATATTGGAATTTTAAATTCCAAATCCTACTGTATGGCCTCCTGCAGCAACTGACCAAACCAGTAACAATCCTCAAACGAGTTGTATAACGGTGCCGGTGCAACGCGAATTACATTCGGTTCTCTCCAATCTGCTACTACACCAAGATCGGATAGCGCATCAAAAAGCGCTCGACCCTGACCTTTTGCCATAATAGACAACTGAGCACCCCGCTTTGTTTTGTCGCGTGGGGTTATTAATTCGAAGGATACCCTGTCCTGATTTTTTTCCGAAATATCATCGATTACAAACTCCAGATATGCAGTTAAGATATCTCGTTTGGCTCCAATACGCTCCATCCCTGCTTCATCAAAAATTTCAAGTGACGCCAAGTGAGCAGCCATTCCCAGAACCGGAGCATTGCTTAGTTGCCAGCCTTCGGCACCTTCCATTGGAATGAAACCAGGCTCCATGAGGAAACGCTTTTCTTTGTTATAACCCCACCAGCCGGCAAAACGCGGCAGTTCAGGTCGGTTTGCATGTCGCTCATGCACAAACATACCACTAACGCCACCCGGGGATGAATTCAAATATTTATATCCGCACCAAGCAGCAAAATCAACATTCCACTCATGCAATTTCAAATTTATATTTCCTGCTGCATGCGCTAGATCAAATCCTGCAATCGCGCCCACATGGTGAGCGGCTTCTGTGATAGTTTTCATATCAAAAAGCTGACCGGTATAATAATTCACTCCACCTATCATGACCAAAGCAATTTCTTCACCTAGCTCACTGATCTTGCTTAGAATGTCCTCTTCGCGAATCAGTTGTTCCTCTTGTCTCGGGTAGACCTCAACCAAATGTTCAGCGGGATCAAGTCCGTGGAATCTAACCTGTGACTCTAGTGCGTACTGATCGCTCGGAAATGCTTTTGCCTCACAAAGTATCTTCGTTCGTTTTCCCTTTGGCTGATAAAAGGATACCATCAATAAATGAAGATTGGTCGTTAATGAGTGCGTCACCACCACCTCTATTGGTTTTGCACCTACGATACGGGCTGCCTTTTCTGTTAAATTTTCATGGTATGAATACCAAGGTCTTGTGGCCATAAAATGTCCCTCCACGCCAAACATCTTCCAATCCTCGAGTTCCTGATTCACATATTTGCTTACTGACTTGGGTTGGAGTCCCAAGGAATTACCCGTAAAATAGCGAACGGTATTGGCATGAAAAGTAGGGAAATGAAAGAGCTCTCGGTAGGATTTCAGGGGATCAGCCAAATCCAGTTCCTTCGCGTATTCAAGAGTGTTTTGAAAATCGTGCATGGTAATGACTTGTTTCTTTGGTGTTTACTTTAAAAAGATGGGGCAAAGATAAGGATTGTCAATGTTTTTGACCTGATTACAACCTCATTCCAATCACACAGATGTCATCTAGCTGTTCTTTATCAGACATCCAATGAATTAAATTGCTTTCCAAGGCATCATGCTGTTTTGAAATTGGCATTGAACAAACACTTGCAAGTGTATCTTTAAAACCAGATTTTTTGAGTTTTTTGCCTAACGGGCCACCAAACTGGTCATGAAAGCCATCAGAAAACATGTAAACTGTGTCTCCTTGGTCAAGCGTAAAATGATAATCCGTAAAAGGTGCCCCAGATTCGCCTTTGCCAATTGGCTGTTTGTCGGGAGAAAATTCTCTAAATGCTTTTGGATCTGATTTACTAAATATCCATAATGGATTATTTGCTCCGGCCCACATAGCCTGATGAGTTTTATCAGTTCGATAATTTAACCTTAATAAAGAAATGTCCATTCCATCATTTGTCGTATGCTGAAGACGAAATTCTTTTATGAATTTATCACGAAGTTGGTTAAGAATTTCTGCCGGAGTCAAAAGTTTGGGCTGAGATAAAATCTCATTAAGGAAAGCAATACCAAGCATCGTTAAAAATCCGCCAGGCACACCATGGCCAGTGCAATCAGCAGCCGCAACATATAAATAATCGTCTTTTTCATGCGCCCAATAAAAATCACCGGAAACAATGTCTTTGGGTTTGAAAAGAATAAAGTGTTTTGGTAGATGTTCACTTACATGTTTCTTTTCCTTTAAAACGGCCTCCTGAATTCGTTGCGCATAACGTATGCTCTCTGTAATTTCTTTATTGTGCTGCTCAAGCAACCTGCTTTGTTCCTGTATGCGGTCGTATGCCTTTTGAAGCTCAATTGTACGTATTTTTTCCTGTTCGGCTTCTTCAGCTTTCTGGCGAATCTTTTCAAGCTGATGCTGGAATTGCATGTCTTTAATTGCTTGAATATTGGTTTGATCGTGAATCTCCGTGTACAATTGATGATACTCTTTATAGTACTCAACTGCCCCTCCAAAATCACCCTTTTCTTCTAAAATTTGAGCTGCCAACAACTGTGCAGAATTTTGGTCTTCTCTTGATCCTGTTAGTTTCGAAATCTCAAGAGATTCCAATGTAAAACTGAGCGCTTTATCAGACTCACCATTGTTCTTGTGGAAATTACTTAACTGAATCAGCGTTTCGGTAGTCAACACATGATAGGATATACTTTTCGAAAGCCTTAAGCTTTCATTAAAGGCAAGCTCTGCCGAACTTTTATCTGCAAAACTCACAAATAGTTTTCCCAAATTGTGTTGTGCCCAAGCAACTGAATCTATACCTGCTCCATCAAGCTTGAGACATTTGTTGAACCATAATTCAGCAGAATCTAAATCTCCCATGTCCATGTATGTCTCCCCAATATTATTCATAGACCCGGAAATATCTTGAGGATTACCAAGTTTCTCACGAATAGCCAAACATTTCAAGTTGCATTCGAGTCGCTTAGCATGATCTTTTTGAAACATATACACAGCGCCCAAATTATTTAAGGAATCCGCCTCTCCTTTTGGGTCTTTAAGAATTCTAAATAACCTCAACGCGCGTAGGGCATGATCCATTGCAAGAGAATAATCTGAAAATCTCCAGTAACAGTAGCTGAGAATTTTATGACATTCAGCTTTACCGCGCTCATCGTTTATGCGATCAAATTGCATTAATTGCTCATTCGCTAGCGCAAAAGAGCCCCGAAGATCGCTTCGACGCTGATCCCAGGCATTTTCAAGCTCAGAGTATTTCTGGTTTTGATTCACTTGATAAAATTAACCAAAATTGACAAGATATCAGTATTTGGTAATAAGGTTCAAAACTTCGTTCTCTTGGCTTATTTTTAACTTACTTTTGTGAAAGATTAAGACCTATGAGTACAAAAACAGAGTTAAACAGAACAAATTCTAACGCTTTGTTCAATAAGTCACGCAACTACTTTCCGGGTGGGGTGAATTCTCCTGTTCGGGCATTTAGGTCAGTTGGAGGCACCCCATTATTCATAAAAAAGGGGGACGGTTGCAGAATCTGGGATGAAGACGACAATGAATTCGTTGATTTCTGTTGTAGCTGGGGCCCATTAATTCTGGGGCACAACAACAAGGAGGTGTATGAAAGTGTAGTTTCCGCCATGCAGAATGGATCGAGCTTCGGGGCTCCTACCAGACTTGAAAATGAGCTTGCCGAACTAATTCTCCACAATAATCCGTTTATTGAAAAACTTCGTTTCGTGAGCTCCGGAACTGAAGCAGTGATGTCTGCCCTTCGACTGGCACGCGGCTACACGGGCAAAGATCTTATCGTAAAATTCGAAGGTTGTTATCATGGGCATTGCGACTCGCTATTAGTGAAAGCCGGAAGCGGTTTGGTCACTTTTGGGGAATCATCCAGTTCAGGCGTCACACAGAAGGTTGCTTCAGAAACACTTGTTTTACCACTGAATGATCTTGAAGCACTGAATGAGTGCTTGAATACATACCGGGGCAAAATCGCATGTGTAATAATTGAACCCATTCCAGCGAACAATGGTCTGCTCTTGCAGGATAAAGATTTTCTGAAAGCACTTCGGGAAGTGTGTACGCGGGAAGAAATCCTACTCATATTTGACGAGGTAATCTCGGGTTTCAGAGTCGCATTTTCAGGCGCAGCAGAACACTACGGCATCGCACCGGATATTGTAACCTATGGTAAAATCATAGGTGGCGGCTTGCCAGTGGGTGCTTACGGTGCAAGTAAAGAGATCATGTCTTGTGTTTCCCCTGAGGGAGCAGTATATCAAGCAGGCACATTGTCCGGGAATCCTGTAGCGATGGCTGCTGGTAAAGCACAGTTGACTGAATGTTTGAAACCAGGATTTTATCAAGAGCTTGCCGAAAAAACCAAAAATTTTGTTTCATCAATTAATTCATACGCCAACTTAAGAAACTATCCCTTTGAGCTGGTTTGCATTGGTTCCATTTTTTGGCTATCATTTAACGGAAAAAAACGCATTCAAAAGGCAGAACAAATTGATCCAGACATGTCACAATTCAATGTGATGCACAGGGAATTACTGAACAATGGTGTTTATCTGGGTCCAAGCGGATATGAGGTCGGATTTGTTTCTGCAGCGCACAAAACTGAAGATCTGAACTTTGCAACTGCGGCTTTTTGTTCGGCGTTGGATGTTGTGTTTCAAAACAACTAAGCTACTCACAGTTGGATTGCAATTCGCGTAATTTTTTACCATCCATTTGAAAGTAATCTTCACACTTTTCCTTTCTAGCTGAGCTTAATTTTTTAATCTCCATTGCCTGTTCTTCCGTAATTGATTTACTCAATGCTTCGCGCGATCGTTCATTAAGTTTATTCGTGAGTTTCAGACATTCACAAAATTGCGCATCCTCTGAGCTGCAAGAAAAAAGTACAAAGAGAAAGAAAAAGCATATCGAAGTATGGCATTTTGAATGCATGATTTTTTATTTGATCCACAAGTATAGTCAATCCCGAACAAATAAATGGGAATTCTTAATTTCGTAACGTATGATGAATTTTGAAAGCAAACTGCCCTCTGTTGGTACAACCATTTTTACTGTCATGTCAAAAATGGCTGCAGAATATGGTGCCATTAATCTTTCGCAGGGGTTTCCGAATTTCCCAATTGATCCCACCCTTCAAAATATCCTTGCCGAAAAAGCTAGTGAGAATGTTCATCAATATGCGCCAATGGCAGGCAACCCTGAGCTAATCGGGGGCATTTCAAAACTAATATTTTCACATTACGGTCGCACCATAAATGAATCAACCGAGGTTCTCGTTACCGCCGGTGCAACCCAGGCATTGTTTACAGCAATTCAAGCCTTAGTCAAAGCAGATGAGGAGGTTATAATTCTTGATCCATGTTATGATTGTTATGATTCGGCTGTAATTCTAGCTGGAGGTAAACCGGTACACATTTCACTAAAGGATGATTTTACTCCGGATTGGGAGCTCATCGAGCAAAAGATAAATTCAAAAACCAGGATTCTCCTCCTAAACAATCCACACAATCCATCCGGAAAGGTATTGGACGAAAATCACATTGAGCGACTCGAAGAATTAATGGAAAAAAATCCACAGCTTCTGCTGCTTTCCGACGAGGTCTACGAATTTATTACTTTCGAAAAGCCTCATATCTCGGTACATACACGGCGTTCCATTCGTGAGCGCTCGATTATTGTGTCTTCCTTCGGAAAAACTTTTCACATTACTGGATGGAAAATTGGATACCTTATAGCAGGCGAACAATGGATGCGTGAAATTAAAAAAGTACACCAATTTCTGGTTTTTTGTGTGAACTCTCCCGCTCAAGCAGCTCTCGCCGCTTATCTCAACGTAGCCAATACGCATTTACTTGGACAATTCTATCATCAAAAAAGGGATCTTTTCAGAAAATTAATGACTCCCAGTAAATTTATATTGCTTCCTTCCGAAGGTTCGTACTTTCAGGTAGCAGATTATTCAGCTATCTCAGGTGAGCCTGATGTGGAATTTTGCAAGAGATTGGTCCTCGATCACGGTGTTGCTGCCATTCCATTGTCTGTTTTTAACGCAGATGGCAAGGATCGAAAGCTTATTCGTTTTTGTTTTGCTAAAACTGATGAAACACTCATTGAAGCCTCTGAAAAACTATGCAAGATCTAAAAGTAGTCCTCGTACAAGCCGACCAGCGATGGGAGCAGAAATCTGCAAATCATGCACATTTTAGCGAGCTTTTGAGTACCCTGAATGAACAGGTTGACCTGATTATTCTACCGGAAATGTTCGACACAGGTTTTTCGATGAACACAGATCTTGCAGAGGACTGGAATGGAAATACTTCCAAGAGTTTTGTGCAGCAACTTGCAAAACAATATAACAGTGCCGTTTACACATCCATGATGTGCAAAGAATCCGGTCGATATTATAACCGTGGGGTTTTTGTTCTTCCCGATGGAAACACACATCACTATGACAAACGCAAGTGCTTTGGATTGGCAGGAGAAGACAAGGTCTTTACAGCCGGTAACGCAGAATCCATCGTAGTGCTTAAGGGTTGGAACATCCAACTTCAGATCTGTTATGATTTGAGATTTCCTGAAATTTGTCGAAATAGAATAGCTGAAAGTGGAGAGCCGGCCTTCGACTTGCTTCTTTATGTGGCTAACTGGCCCGAAAAGCGTTCCGAGCACTGGAAAACTCTGCTGCAGGCTCGTGCGATTGAAAATCAATGTTATGTTTTGGGAGTAAATCGAATTGGAGAAGATGGAAAAGGATTAAGATATTCCGGAGATTCTTGTGCTGTTGATCCGCTAGGAAAGGTAGAGCTCTGTCCTCCCTCACAAGAAACCTTGAAGGTTGTTACACTTTCAAAATCAGCTTTATGGGAGATTCGACAAAGCCTTCCTTTTCTGAAAGACAGAAAGTGTTAATAATTTCACGAGCTGTTTAACTTATTTGTTATTGCTCTATATTTGCACTGTTTCAAATCTTAACTTAAATGAAAAAGGTATACTTCAGTATTTTATTTTTCGGATGTTCTGTTGCCGCTTTCGCTCAATACGCTCCGAAAACAGCTAAAATGTCATCTATCATCAATGCACCTTCGAAGGACGTTGCAGGCGGTGAAAAAGCGCCAGGAACCGTAATTTGGTCAGATGATTTTTCAAATGCCGCAACATGGACGATTGACAACTCAACACAAACGGATGCCGCACAATGGGGTTGGGATATCGGAACCACTGAACAATCCTGGTACTTTAATTCCGGTATTGCTTCAACCTCCGGTGGTGCATATGCTGAGTTAAAAAATGGAAATTACAACACGAGTACACAAGCCATAAATGTTACCTACACTCTAACAACTGCTGCTCCTATCGATGTTCAAACCTTGGGTGGAACAGATCAGGTAACTCTGTCTTTTCAGCAGCGTGGTGCTATCTTCAATGATGATCAACAAGTTCAGATCAGTACGGATGGCGTGACATTTACCACAGTATACACGAACAACGACCGCGAAATCTTCGTAGGAAATAACAATTCTGCCTTGTATGCTAATCCGGAAAATGTAACTGTAAACCTTGCAACTTTCCTTGCTGGCAATGCTGGTTCGGTTTGGATTCGATTCACATGGACTTCACGTTTCCCGAGCAACAGCGATGTGATTGCATGGACAACATTTGGCTGGTTCATCGACGATGTAGCGATTACAACGAATCCTGATTTCGATGCTGATGTAACCAATACATACTGGGGTACAAACGGTTTGACTTACTACAAAATTCCTTTGACTCAAGTAGCACCTATTGATTTTGGTGCAGATGTACTTAACAGTGGTACACAGACCTTAAATAACGTTACACTTAATGTGGATATCAATGGTACAATTGGTACAAGTGCCCCAGTGAGTATTCCTTCATTGGATACGTTGAGCTTGCTGATGACGGTTCCATTCACACCATCATCGGCAACACCTACCACATACACAGCCACTCAGACGATTACCTCAACAGAAACAGACGATGTGCCTGCAAACAACGCTATCGCCAATGTAAGCTTTAGCACCACGAGTTTTATTTATGCACGTGACAATGATGTTCCGACTGGGACAACCTATGCAAATGGTACTACTGGCTTTGAAACCGGCAATTTGTTCGAGATCTTTGCAGATCAAACTGTTACAGCTATTGACGTGCGTTTAACTGGTGGAAATGGTGGTACTCCGGTAGGAACAGAAGTTTATGCTCGTTTGTATGGCATTGACTCCAACGGTGACTTCGTGTATCTTTCCGAATCCAACCCACTCATCGTTGCTACAACTGATTTAAACACTAATGTTGTGATGGACCTTGTTCCGCCGGTAGACCTTATTACAGGAGACGCTGTGCTTGCAGTGATAGGATCGTATGACCCTGCTCTTGTTGTTACAAACGCAGGTGTTACTGAACCACAAACTTCTTTCTTCCTTGATGGAAACGACATGGTTGTAAATACACTTTACTATCAAACGAATGTTCCATGGGTTCGATTGAACTTCGACCCTTCTGTTGGTATGAATGAAACTTCGAGCGAAATCTCGTTAGCTTCCGTTTATCCAAACCCGGCGAACAGTGTTTCAACTGTAAACTTTACCTTACCAGTTTCATCTAATGTGAAGGTAACAGTAACTGATGTTACAGGAAAAGTAATCGCTGTACTTATGGACGAATCAAATGTTTCCGGAGAACAAAAAATTACGTTTGATGCTTCTTCTTATGCAAACGGTGCATATCAAGTGACCATTGCGACTGATACTTCCAGTATCACGAGAAAATTCATGAAACGATAACCACAAATCGTACCTTTGAAGGCCTCCAATCGGGGGCCTTTTTTTATGACTACATTTTTCGCCGAGTACAGTGCTTTATTTTTAGGGTCGTTTCTGGCTTCAACGCTTCTTCCTTTCAGCTCAGAGGCCATGCTAGTTCTTGCTCTTACGCAGGGTGCCGACCCCTGGATGTGTCTTATTATTGCTACGGCAGGTAACACCTTGGGTGGTACTACAAACTATGGGATAGGATTACTTGGTAACCCGCTTTGGTTGAAAAGATTCAGAATTTCCGAGGACAAACTACAGCGCTTCGAAGAAAAGATAAAACATCATGGATTCTGGCTTGCACTTTTAAGTTGGGTACCTTTTGTGGGCGATCCACTTACCGCAGCATTGGGATTTTTTCGCGTTCCTTTCATTCCGGTGCTTGGACTGATGACTCTGGGTAAATTTCTACGTTATCTCATTCTTATCCTGCCCTTTTTGTGACTTCAAAAGAATAAGAATACCGATATTTGCCAAAAATTCACAGAACATGTCAAAGGTCACTACGCTCAGCGAGTTTATAATGTCAAAACAGGCGGATTTTCCATTTGCCACCGGAGAATTAAGTCGCTTATTGAACGACATCGCTGTTGCTTCCAAAATTGTAAGCCGTGATGTTAGAAAAGCCGGTTTGGTTGACTATATTCTAGGTGCCCAAGGAGATGTTAATGTGCAAGGGGAAGAGCAGCAAAAACTGGATGTGGTAGCTGATACTCAGTTTATCAAAGCTTTTGAATACGGAGGTGAAGTATGCGGTATTGCTTCAGAGGAAAATGATGATTTTGTGGCTTTTACATCAGAAGCTTCAAAAAAAGGGAAATATGTTGTTCTTTTCGATCCGCTTGACGGCTCATCGAATATCGACGTTAATGTTTCTATCGGCACAATCTTTTCCATTTACCGCCGAGTCTCTGAAACAGGAACAGAGGCAACCCTTCATGACATGCTCCAAAAAGGAGAACAACAAGTAGCAGCTGGCTATGTGCTCTACGGATCCTCAACGATGCTGGTATATTCCACCGGAAGAGGTGTGAATGGTTTTACACTTGACCCGTCTATTGGAGAATTCTGTTTGTCGCACCCGAACATGAAAATGCCTGAAACAGGACGTTTGTATGCAATGAATGAGGGGAACATCAACATTTGTGAAAAAGGAGTACAGGACTACATTGCGTACTGTCAGAGTTATGAGAACG
>Ga0315906_10001254_pt1 | contig 38218 bp, 37 predicted proteins | sample LakEriMetagenome_4_FD_203526 | JGI IMG/M metagenome (GOLD analysis project Ga0315906, IMG submission 203526) | Freshwater fungal communities from buoy surface, Lake Erie, Ohio, United States - Buoy 2 MA122 | ecosystem: Environmental > Aquatic > Freshwater > Lake > Lake biofilm | place: USA... | reverse complement strand
ACCGGGACACACGATCGGCTACGAGCACACGTTCGTCCATGCCGTCGCCGACTTCGTCACCGCCGTCCACACGGGCGCGGCCGTCCATCCCGACTTCTCCGACGGCCTGCGGGTGATCGCCGTCCTCCAGGCGGCCCTCGAGTCGGCGGCCAGCGACCGACGAATCACGGTTCCCCCCTTTCAATCCCCGACAGGAGGCTCGACATGACCCCAAGACAAGAGCAGTTCGCCCGCGATGGATTCGTGCTCGAGCGGGTGCTCACCGACGCCGAGGTCGAGGACTTCCGCCGCCTGATGGCCGAATTGCTCGATCCGACCAAGCAGACGGCCTCGAATGAGGTCGCCTGCTCGTCGATGCAGCACCTCGGCGACCCGCTGGACTCGTTCGGAACCCGCGCGAAGCAGTACTACATCCACATGCTCGGCACCCCCCGGGCCACGTCGATCCTGCACGCTTACCACATCCCGGCCGTGCTCGAGATCGTGGAAGAGCTGCTCGGGCCGCACCCGATCATCAACAACGCGTCGATCTTCGCGACGAACCCCGGCGTCACCTACAACCTCGGCTGGCACCGCGACGTGATCCAGATTCCGCCGGACGAGATCCGCGACGAGCTGTTTTCACCGGCCTGGCCGCACAACAGCGTGCAGATCAACCTGCCGCTCTACGAGGAGCAGAGCCTGTGGGTAGTGCCCGGCAGCCACCGGCGGCCCAACACCCCGGCGGAGGATGCGGCATTCGCCGGATCGAAGCACTACGCTCCCGTCGACGCGGCGATGCCGGGCGGGATCCCCGTGAAGATTCCCGCCGGCCACGCGCTGCTCTACAACAACAACCTCATCCATCGTGGCTACAACGCCGGCATGGAGACCCCGCGGCGGACGCTGCACATGGGGTACCACAGCGCCGCGCGGAAGCCGACCTGGCATTTCTACCTGCTGCCGCTGGCGCCGATTTCCGACCCTGCCTACCAGGCCCGCCTGCAGCCTCGGATCAGGGGTATGGTCGAGGAATACATCGCCCTGCGGCAACGCTACCCGCGGATGGAAGACACCTGGCAGCCGGGCTGGCCGGGGCCGGCGGCCTAGCGATGGTGGGAGCGGTCTCGCCCGGCAGGCCGTCAGCGCTTCGGAGGCTCCCCGCGTTTCGGCGGCAACTCGGAGGCTGCCCCGCCGCCCTGCCGCTTGCGGTACTCGCCCGGCGACAGGCCGTACTCACGGCGGAACTCGCGGACGAAGTGGCTCTGGTCGCAGAAGCCGTGGGCCGCGCTGATGGCGGCGAGTGGGCGGCGGGTGGTGGTCAGCTCGCGGCAGGCCAGCCGCAGACGCAGCCGCCGCAGGAACTGCTGCGGCGTCGCCTGCATGTGCCGGCGAAACATCCGTTCGCAGGCCCGCACGGAGCGGCCAGCGATCCGCGCCAGTTCGGTGTTCGCAAGCGGCGCGGAGAAGTTCTTCCGCATGTGGACAAGCACCAGGCCGAGGGCCGCGTCGGCGTCGCCCGCGTGGACGGCGTCGGCATCGACCACCCGCGTCATCCCCAGCGTGCCGACGATCCTGCCGCGGGCGTCACGCAGCGGCTTCTTCGTAGTCAGCGACCAGACGGCGGTGCGGTCGAAGCGGCCCACGAGCTCGATCCGGCCGTCGACCGTCTTGCCTGCCAGCGCCCGCTCGTCGTCGAGCCGGTACTGATCGGCGAGGTGATGCGGCGAGAGGTCGTAATCGCTGCGTCCGACGACCTGCTCCGCCCGCTCCAGGGCGTAGTTCAGCAGGAAGCCGCGGTTCACCCAGGCATAGCAGCCCTGCCGATCCTTGATCCAGCACTGCACGGCCTCGATCTGATCGAGGAGGCCGGCCAGTCCAGCCGCCAGCGGTTCGAGGGGCTGCAGGTCGCGAGCGCCGTCCATGCGGGCGAGTCCGGGGGGCAGTGCGTGGTCAAACGAATTGGGGACGGGAGCTGATTCCCGGGAAATCGGCTCCCGTCCCCAATTTTCCGATCACAGCCAGGGCGGGTCGGCCATGAACGTGCTCGGCACCTCGTCGAGGGCCACGGCGTAGGCCGTGGCGTGGGAGCGGCAGTGGGAGATGCTCACGAGGATGCACGCGATCCCGACGGCCTCCGCGATCTCCTGCGTGCCCCCCGCGAGGAACGCCTGCGGGCGGCCGCCGGGACCGTTGCGGACCTCGATGTCCCGCCACGAGATCCCCTTCCGCCAGCCCGTGCCCAGCGCCTTGAGCACCGCCTCCTTCGCCGCCCAGCGGCCGGCGAAGTGCTGCGTGGCCATCCGCCGGCTGCGGCAGTACTCGATCTCGAGCGGCGTGTAGACGCGACCCACGAACAGCTCGCCGTGCCGCTCGATCATCTGCGCGATCCGCAGGCACTCCGTGATGTCGGTGCCGACGCCGAGAACCTTCATGGCTTTCCCTTCCCGCTCGCCACCGCCGGCGCCGAGCGATCCAGCCCGCAGGCCCGCCGGGCCCGGTCGAGCACCGCCCGGGCTTTCGCACGGGCCTTCGCCGCCCCGGCCGCGAGGATCGCCTCGATCCGCGCCGGGTCGCTCTCCAGTTCCGCCCGCCGCGCCCGGGCGTCCGCAAAAAACGCCGCGGCCGCCTCGACGAGCGCCTTCTTCACCTCGCCGTAGCCGAAGCCGCCGCGGCGATAGAGTTCGGCCATCCGCAGCCGGTCGGCCTCGGGGGCAAGCAGGGCGTAGAGCTGGTAGAGATGGTCGTCGTCCGGCGCCTTCGGCTCCTCCATGGGCCGCGAGTCGGTCGTGATCCGCATGATCTTCTTCTTCTGCGCGGCAAGATCCTCGAAGACCTCGATCGTGTTCTCGTAGCTCTTGCTCATCTTCTGGCCGTCCGTGCCGGGCACCTTCGCCCCCCCCTCCACGAGCCGCGGCCTGGGCAAGGTAAACACCTCGCCATAGAGGTGGTTGAAGGTGCCGGCGAGGTCGCGGCAGACCTCGATGTGCTGCACCTGATCCTCGCCCACCGGCACGACGGTGGCGTCGTAGGCAAGGATGTCGGCGGCCATGAGCACGGGATACGTGAACAGCCCCGCGTCGGCCGGCAGCCCCCGGGTCTTCTTGTCCTTGTAAGCGTGGCACCGCTCGAGCAGGCCCATCGGGCAGACGGTCATGAGCAGCCAGGTGAGTTCCGTCACCTCGGGCACATCGGACTGCACGAACAGCACCGCCCGCTCGGGATCGAGCCCCAGGGCCACGAGGTCGACCGCGGCCGCATGCACCAGCGCCCGCAGCCGGGCCGGGTCGCGAACGGTGGTCAGCGCGTGCAGGTCGGCGATGAAGTAATAGGCCTCGTCGGCCGCCTGATGGCCCCCCCCGGGCTGGAGGTCGATGTATTGGCGGATGGCCCCGAAGTAGTTGCCCCAGTGAAACCGGCCGGTGGGCTGGATGCCGGACAGGGCCCGGCTGGTCCGGGGCGGGGCGGCTGGCTGCAGAGGCGTCGTCATGCGTGGCTTCCTGCGGGGGCGACGGCCGGGGGCGGACAGGAGGACCGGTCAGGCACCGCGAGCGTGCCCACGACGTCGGCCAGACGCGTCGCGCCGAGTTCGCGAACCGCGGCCGGCAACGCGTCGAGGAGCCGCGTGGAGACGACCGGCTCCGCGAAGTTGGCGGTGCCCACCTGCACGGCGGAGGCGCCGGTGACCAGAAACTCCATGCAGTCGTCGATCGTCATGATGCCGCCCACGCCGATGATCGGGATCCCGACGGCGCGACGCACCTGGTGGACGCACCGCAGGGCGATCGGCTTGATCGCCGGCCCGCTCAGGCCGCCGATCACGTTGCCCAGCATCGGCCGCCGCCGCCGCCAATCGACCGCCATGCCCTGGCAGGTGTTGATGAGCGTGACCGCGTCGGCGCCGCCGTCGCGGGCCGCCCGGGCGATGGCCACGATGTCGGTCACGTTCGGCGTCAGCTTTGCGATCACCGGCAGCGCCGTCGCCCCGCGCACGCCCGCCACGACGCCGCGACACGCGGCCGGATCCGAGCCGAGATCGACGCCGTGGCTGACGTTTGGACAGGAGATGTTCAACTCCAGGGCCGCGATGCCGGGCACCGCGTCGAGCCGCTCGGCCAGGGCGACGAACTCCGCCGCGTCGGCCCCGGCGATGCTCACGATCACCGGCGCGCCGCAGCCCACGAGCCAGGGGAGTTGCTTGGCGAGAAAGGCGTCGACACCGTCGTTGTCGAGGCCGATCGAGTTGAGCAGGCCGGCGGCCGTCTCCACGGTCCGCCAGGGCGGGTTGCCCTGCCGCGGCTGCGGCGTGATCGTCTTGGGCACGATCCCGCCGAGGCGGGCGAGGTCCACGAATCCGGTCATTTCCCGGCCGTAACCGAAGGTCCCGGAGGCCACGAGGATCGGATTGGGCAGCGTGAGCCGGCCCAGCGAAACCGCCAGCGCCACTTCAGGCTGCGGGCCTTGGACGAGAGGGGGTGTCCTGTCGGACTGGGGCATGGGCACGGAACTCCGAAAAGCGACCGGTTGTATCAAGTTTGGCGAATGTGCCGCCGATACCACAGGGGCCGGTGTTCTTGCGCCCCCGGCGCAGGGCCCTGAAATTTGACAGTAGTGGTTGTCAACCCTAGGCTTCGGACGAATTCAGCACCTGCCATGCATTGCTCCATCCTGGATCATTCGTGGCGGTGGCGGCCGGAGCCCGGCGATCGTGTCGCAGCCCAACGACAAACCAAAGTCCAAGACCAAGAAGGACTTGGTCAAGACGATCGCGGAGCGGATCGATCTTCCCCAGCTTCGCACCCGGCAGCTCGTCCAGCAGACGTTCGACGCCCTGATCGACGCCCTGGTCGAGGAGGGCCGGGTGGAACTGCGGAACTTCGGCATTTTTCAGATCAAGCGGCGGGAGGCCCGGATGGCCCGCAACCCGCGTACCGGCCAGGCCGTGCCGGTGCTCGCCAAGACGATCGTCACGTTCAAGCCCGGCAAGGAAATGGAGGCCCGCGTGCGGTCGCTCGAGCAGCGGCCCCGCAGGCCACAGCCCCCCACGCCGCGGGGACCGGAAGACGCCGCCAGTCAATTGCCGCCGCCCCGGTAGGCCGGGCAGCCTGGGCGGTTGGCCAAGCGGGCTTCTCCGCACGCCCGCGACCCGTTACATCCCTGCTCCCGCTCGGCCAGGAAGGCCCGGGGAGCACCGGCACGGTCAGGAGGACCATGCGATGAGGAAGGCGATCTTGATGGTGTGCGCGGCCGCCATGCTGGCGACGAGCACCGGCTGTCTGATCCCGATGTACTCCGGTGATCCCGTCCGCCGGGCCCAGCAGCTCATCTACACGTCCGAGGATCTCCGCGCGATCACCGACGAGTGGGAGCGAATCTGGTTCCTCGACCAGCCATCGCACATGACGCCCTGGCGGACGCACGGCGGCATACTGTGATTCGCGCCTGCCGGGCCATCCATGGCCCCGGCAGGCTTACGCAGCCGCGGACGAAGCCAAGGTTCGTCCGGGCTGCGGGCGGCCGCCTTCCGGGCGGCCGTGGCCGCCGCGGAGCGGCGGCGGCTCAGCGGCTCGCCGCGGCGGCGATCCGACTGAGCCTTGGTGCGCGGGCACGCGGCGCGGCCTGCGGCCGCTGCGTGCCGAGGCAGCGCGTTGGTTGCCCGCCTGGAGGGCGGGCCATCAAAAGCCGGCGGAGGCCGGCAAAGCAACGCGAGGCACGAGGCCAAGGCGTTGCGTAAACCTGCCACGCGGCGCGGCCTGCGGCCGCTGCGTGCCGAGGCAGCGCGTTGGTTGCCCGCCTGGAGGGCGGGCCATCAAAAGCCGGCGGAGGCCGGCAAAGCAACGCGAGGCACGAGGCCAAGGCGTTGCGTAAACTCTCCACGCGGCGCGGCCTGCGGCCGCTGCGTGCCGAGGCAGCGCGTCGCCGCTGCAGGAATCCGCTTGCGAACGTCGTTTTGCAGATCCTTTGAATTGGGAATCGGTCTCGTCGCCCGTCCAAGAAGCCCCGGGTGGAAACCCGGGGACTCCGGGCATGAAAACCACCCCGCCATCCATACCAGACGACGGCACGCACTTTCCCGGTTCAAACCCACATCGCATGGCACACGGGACGAGATGCGACCCGGAGTCCCCCGGCTCCCGCCGGGGGCTTCTTGTGCCGTTCGCGCGTGTCAAGCTGAGAGCAAGACTGGGGAACGCGCAACATCAAAAAGCGCAAGCTGAGGGAATACGCATCGCCACCCCGGAAGCCCATCCGCATTCCCTCGGCTCACGCCTCGGGCTTCAAGGACACCCCGGCACTCCCGCGTCTCCGACGAGGCACGAAGCCGAGACGTTGCGTAACCTCGCCACGCGGCGCGGCCCGCGGCCGCTGCGTGCAGGGGGTGGTTGGATCGACCTCCTGGGCACTCGTCGACGCAGCGCGGGGCTGCCCATCCCCTCGAGACGGCGTAGGTGGCAAGCGGAGCCCGGAGGGCGAAGCGCCGACACCTCCGAGTGAGCGGAGGGCAGGGATGCCCGAAGCGAACGTCCGGCGAGAGGGTGTGGGCAGCCCCGAGCGGTACCACGCCGGTCCGGGTCGCGAACCGGTGAACGACGCATAGTCCGGCCGCCGGAAGGGCGGCCTCTCGCCAGCGGGCGGAGGCCCGCCAAGCGACCTGCGGCACGATGCCGCAGGTTCGCGTGCACCATGCTCCCCGGCTTCCGCCGGAGGCTTCTTGTGAGCGGCCAGGCCTGGAGGGCCGGGTTGACCCCAGCGGGCGGAGGCCCGCCAAGCGAACCGCGGCACGATGCCGCAGGTTCGCGTGCACCATGCTCCCCGGCTTCCGCCGGAGGCTTCTTGTGAGCGGCCAGGCCTGGAGGGCCGGGTTGACCCCAGCGGGCGAAGGCCCGCCAAGCGAACCGCGGCACGATGCCGCGGGTTCGCGTGTGGTCAGATCCGAATCCGGCTGGCCTGCTCGACGATCGACTCGAGCGGCACGATCTGGCCCTTGTTGCAGCCCGGACAGGCCTCGGCAGCCTCCGCCCAGGCCTCCGGCGACCGCAGGTTCGAGTCCCAGAAGGGCCACGTCTTGCACTGCCGCGGCCGCTCCTCATACGCCGTGCACGTGCGCGTCTTCTCGTCCAGCAGCACGCAGTCGCCACCGGGACGCTCCTTCAGCGACCGCCGCATGCCCACCCGCTTCACGTAGGCCGCCTCGAAGTCGGCCGCGGTCATCCCCGTCCGCGCGGCCATGGCGTCGATCTCCGCCTGATTCACCCACACATAGCCCTCGGCTCCCGAGCAGCAGTCACCACACTGCGTGCACTGAAACCGCAGGCCGTCCGCATACCACACGTCCTTGGGAATGCCCGCCATGCTCGCACCTCTTCAGCCCCGGATCGTTTCCACCACCCGCACGATCGCATCGACGTCTGCACGATCGTTGCTCGGCCCGAAACTCGCCCGCACCGTGCCGCCGGCGGACGTGCCGAGATGCTCGTGCACGCACGCGGCGCAATGAAACCCCGACCGCACCTCGATGCTCGCGGCCTGCTCGAGGATCACGGCGACGTCGGCGGGAGCATAACCCTCGACCGTGAAACTCACAATCGGCGCACCCGTGGCAGCGAACACCTGCACGCCGCCGATCACCCGCAGCCGCGCGGCGCACGCGGCGGCGAGTTCCCGGCAGTCGGCGCCGGTGGCCGCGAGCCCCCGCGCCTCCAGCCAGTCCGCCGCCGCGGCGCAGGCGGCCAGCGCCGGCACGTCGGGCGTCCCCGGCTCCATGCGGTCGAGAAACGCCTCGGGCATGTCGAGCGATTCGCTGCGGGAGCCGGTGCCGCCCTGCACGAGCGGTTCGGGCTCGATGCCCGCCCGCGCCCAGAGCAGGCCCACGCCCGCGGTGCCGTGCAGCCATTTGTGGGCCGGCGCGGCGACGACGTCGGCCCCGAGCGCCGCCACGTCGAGCGGAATCTGCCCGAGTGTCTGCGCGGCGTCCACGAGGAGCATCCCGCCGCGAGCATGCGCGACTGCTGCGATCGCGGCCACGTCCTGGATCGCCCCGGTCACGTTCGAAGCGTGCGGGCACGCCACAAGCCGCGTGCCGGGCCGCCAGGCGGCGGCGACCGCGGCGGGATCGACCCGTCCCAGGCCGTCGCAGCGGAGGATCGTGAGTTCGGCGATCCCCCGACGGGCCAGGGCGTGCAACGGCCGGAGCACGGCGTTGTGGTCGGCCGCCGTGGCGATCACATGATCGCCGGGCCGCACGAGACCATGGATCGCCAGGTTCAGCCCGAGTGTGCAGCCCGCCGGCAGGGCCACCCGCGCGGGATCGACGCCGCCGAGCAGCCGGGCCGCGGCCGCGCGGGCCCGCTGCCGGATCGCGTCGGCCTCGACCGCGGAACGATAGGCCGCCCGCCCCGCCGCCGCGCCCACCTCGCGGGCCGCCCGGTTCCAGGCCGCCAACACGGGTTCGGGCTTCGGCCACGACGTGGCCGCGTTGTCGAGGTAGCGGCGGGAGGGTGTGGCCTTCACGTCAGCCCCCGATCTGGTACATCGCCCGTGCCGGCCGGGCGAACTCGGGCGTGTCGATGCCGTGCGCGGCTTTCTTCGCGGCCACGCACTCCCGCAGCAGGGCCGCGATCTCGGCGTCGGTGCCGTCGCCGCGGAGCAGCCGCTTCACATCCCACTCGGTCGTCGAGAACAGGCAGTTGCGAAACTGCCCGTCGGCCGTGAGCCGCAGCCGGTCGCAGCGGTCGCAGAACGGCCGCGTCACGGGATTTATGAACCCCACGCGACCGCCGTCGGCCCAGCGGTAGTCGACCGCCGGCTGGCCCGGGTCGCCGGCCGTCTCCGCCACCAGCGGCCCGATCTCGCGCTCCAGGATCGCCCGCACGTCGGCGCCGGAGAGCACCCGCGAACGGTCCCAGGCGTCCTCGGCATCCAACGGCATGAACTCGATGAACCGGAGGTGAAATCCCTCGCGGCGACAGAACCGGGCCAGCGGCACGATCTCGTCCTCCGTCAGGCCGCGGATCGAAACGGCGTTGATGCGGATCTCCGCGAAGCCGGCCCGCCGCGCGGCGGCCAAGCCCGCCAGCACGCGGTCGAGCCCACGGCGGCGGGCGATCCGCTCGAAAACGTCCTCCCGCAGACTGTCGAGACTGACGTTCAGCCGCCGCAGGCCCGCGGCGGCCAGGTCGTGGGCCTGCTCCGCGAGCAGCAGTCCGTTGGTCGTCACTGCCACCTCGTCGATCCCGGGCACGGCGACGAGCAGGGCCACGAGTGCCGCCAGATCGCGCCGCAGGAGGGGCTCGCCGCCGGTGAGGCGGATCGTATGCGCCCCGAGCCCGGCGGCCACGGCGGCCACGCGGGCGATTTCCTCGTAGGCGAGCAACTCCTCGCGGGGCCGGAAGATCGCCTCGGCCGGCATGCAGTAGGTGCAGCGGAGATTGCAGCGGTCAGTGACGCTGATCCGCAGATCGGTGTGCCGGCGGCCGAAGGCATCGACGAGCACGGCCGGCCGGCTCACCGCCGCCGTCCCCTTGGCCGCCCTCCGGCTCGCGGGCCGCGGGCCGCGGCCTCCTGCTGCGGCGCGCCGCCGCCCGGATGGATCCAGTCGCGGCGGCCATCGGGCCGCTCCTCGCACTTCCAGATCGGTACCTCGCGCTTGATCCGCTCCATGAGCCACTCGGCCGCGGCGAAGGCCTCGCGGCGATGCGGCGCGCTGGCGGCGATCGCCACGCTCGCCTCGCCCACGGGCACCCGGCCGAGGCGATGCTCGACCGCGCAGGCCACGAGCCCGAACTTCTCGACCGCCACCCGGCAGAGCCGCTCGAGTTCCGGCCCCGCCATCGGCTCGTGGGCCTCGAACTCGAGCGCCACGGCCGGCCGGCCATTGGTCACCGCCCGGGCGGTGCCCACGAAGAGCACATTCGCGCCGGCCTCGTGGTCGGCCACCGCGGCCAGAAGCCGCTGCGGATCGACGGGCCGGCGCACCAGCGCACCTCCGTCGCCATCCGCTCCGTTCCCCGCATCGCGTCGATCTTCGTCTCGCCTCATCGTCAGCCCCCGCTCACTGGAGGAATGATCGCCACATCGGCCGTCGCCGGCACCTCCGCCTCGTCAGCCGCGTAGCGATTGCCGATCGCCACCGCACTGCGGGCCAACAGGCCGCCGATCGCCGGATAGGCAGCTTCCAGGGCCGCCCGCAGGTCGGCGACCGATCCGCCCCGCCAGCGAATCTCGGCCTGCCGCGTGCCCGCCGCGTCGGCCATGCCGGCGAACAGCGCGACCCGCAGCATGTCTTCATGGCTCACGCGGCCGCGGCGCGGCTCGTCGTCGAAAGCGGGTTCGTGGTGGGGTCGCTGCATGCAGGCCTCGGGTCGTGGCAGGTGGTGCGGTCGGTCAGGTCGTCGTCAGCGGACCACTGGTCGCGGTCAGCAGCCCGTCGAGCCCGTGAGGGGCGGAGCCCTCCAGCAGGCCGTAGGCCTTGGCGAGCAGCTTGACGGGGTGCACGGCCGGCTTGGTCGTGCCCTGCTCCATTTGTATCCGGCAGGCGCTGCACTCGGTAGCGCCCGCGTCCACGCCGCCGTCCCGCATCGCCGCGACCAGCCCCAGGCCCACCCGGAGGCTGGCCCGGTAGTGCTCGCGGGCCAGGCCAAAGGTGCCGGCCATCCCCGAGCAGCCCCGGTCGGCCGCCTGCACCGCCAGCCCGGGGATCAGCCGCAGCAGGTGCTCGGCCGGCGTCGGCGCCGCGGCCGCCCGGGCGTGGCAGGGAGCGTGGTAGAGCACCCGCGCCGCCTGTGGCTCGAAGTCGAGCCGCAGCCCACCCTCGCGGTGCAACTCCCAGAGGAAGGTCGTCGCGTCGCAGGTGGCCGCGGTGACCCGCTCCATGTCGTCGTCGTCGACCAGCAGCGGATAGTCGTGCCGCAGGCACGTGACCGCCGCCGGCTCCGTGCACACGATCCGGTAGCCGAGCCGCACCGCCTCGGCGAGCACCCGCATGTTCGTCCGCGCCAGCCGCCGCGCCCCGTCGAGATCACCCTCCGAGACCAGCGGCATACCGGCCGCCACCTGCCGCGGATCGACGAACACCCCGATGCCGTTCCGCTCCAGCACCGTGACGAAGGCCTGGGCGAGCAGCGGGTCGTGGCGTCGGGCGTAGGTGTCGAGGAAGTACAGCACCCGCGGCCCGCTGCGGCGCGAGGGCCGCGTGATCCCGCGCCGCGCCGCCCAGCGCATGAACTGATTGCCACTGAAGGCGGGAAGCTTGCGGCCCTGGGCGATGCCCAGGGTCTTCTCGATGAGCCAGCGGGATTGGGGGTTGGCCAGCGCCCAGTTCGCCAGCGGCCGCATACCGCCGCCCCAGGCGGAGAGCGTATCGACCCGCGACAGCAGCCAGCGGTGCAGCGGCGCGCTGTTGGCGGCGAAGTGGGCCCCCTTCAACTCCATGACCAGCGCCGGGATGTCGACACCGGCCGAGCATTCGCTGCGGCACTGGTGGCAGTTGAAGCAGGTGTCGGCGATACCGCGGACGGCGTCGTTCGTCAGCGCCCGCGGATCCATGCCTCCCGCGAGCACCGCGGCCAGCAGGTTCGCCTTCGCCCGCGGGGCCGCCTCCTCGGCCGGATTGCCGCGATACATCGGGCACATCCGCCCGCCGGCCGCCGTCGTGCGGCAGGTGCCGCAGCCGTTGCACGCATCGACCTCCGCGGCCCGGCGGTCGGCTGACCACGTGAGCACCGGCAGCATGGCCGATGGGCCGGCCGCGGCCGCCGCGACGCCCGGGACCGGCGGCGCCGCGGCTCGGCCCACCGCCGCGCGAAAGGGCAACCCGGCCGCCGCGTCGCCGGTCACGCGACCGGGATTGAGCGTGCCCGCGGGATCGAAGAGCCGCTTGAGTTCGAGGTTCAGGGCGGTCAACTCGGGAAACATCCGCACGAAGAAGCCCGTTCGCGACAGGCCCAGCCCCTGCTCGCCGCCGAACGTGCCGCCCACGGCGACGGCCTCCGCATACAGCGCCTCGGCCAGCGCCTCGAGCCGCTCCCGGTCCGCGGGCTCACGCGGATCGATGTAGGGCCGGACATGCAACTGACCATGGGCCGCATGGCCGAACACCATCGCCGTCACCTGCTGACGCTTGAGCACCTCCTGCAACCGCCGCACGAAGTCGGGCAGTGCTGGCGGCGGCACCACGATGTCCTCCACGAACGGCACGGGCCGGACCGCGGCCCGCACGCCGTGGAGCGTGGAGACGACGTTTCGTGACAGTTCCCAGAAGAACGCGGCGTCGATCGCGTCCTCGGCCCGCCGCACATCGAGGCATCCCCGCCGCCCCTGCCGCATCAGCTTCAGCGCGTCGTCGAGCCGGCCGCCGCACCGGGCCGGATCGTCACCGGCGAACTCGACGAGCAGCCCGGCCTCGGCCACGGGGGGAATGAGGAGGTCGAAGGCCGGCTTCGTGCCGCGGGCGAGGGCGAGATGCCGCCGATCGAACAGGTCGCAGGCGCTCGGCCCCAGCCCGCGGAGCCGCACCGCCGCCTCCGCGGCCTTCTCCAGCGAGTCGAAGAGCACGAGGCCGACGGCCGTGGCGGCATCGGCCGGCACGGTGCAGAAGGTGGCCTCGGTGACGATCCCGAGCGTGCCCTCCGCACCGCACAGGATCCGCGGCAGATCGACCATGCCGTCGGGCCGCACGAGATCGTCGCACCGGTAGCCGGCATGGCTCGGCCGCGTGGCCGGCTGGAAGCGGGCGATCGTCGCCCGCCCACGGCCCACGATCTCCGCGACACCGGCGGCCAGGGCGGCAGCCCGGCCGGTATGAGGTGCGCCGGCCGCCTGCGGTGCCGTGGGCTCGAGATTGATCATCGTGCCATCCCCGAGCACGACCTCCGCGGTGAGGATCCGGCCACGCACGGCGCCATGGCGGGGAAAGCGGCTGCCCGAAGAGTTGCGGCCGATCATGCCGCCGATGGTCGTGGCCATCGCGTTGGCCGGGTCGGGCCCGAAGGTCCGGCCCAGCCCCGCGAGATGCGCCTCCAGGCTCGCCGCCACGACGCCGGGCTGCACCCGCACCGTCTCGTCGTCGGTGGCCAGGATCCGCCGCATCGACCGCGAGCAGTCGATGACGACACCGGGCCCGAGGCTCCCGCCACACACGCTCGAGCCGCCCCCCCGCGGATGCACGGGCACGCCGCGCTGCGCCGCCCAGGCGACCGTGGCGGCGACGTCCTCCGCCGACCGGGGCCGCACGACCACCAGCGGCCGGACCTCGAACAGGCTCGCATCGGTGGCGTAGAGCCGCCGGTCGGCGTCCGCACAGAGCACATCGCCGGCGACGATTCCGCGGAGGTCCTCCTCGATCCGCTTCTGCTCCGGATCCATCGGCTCACGCTCGCGGCAGGGTCATTGCGGCCGGCCCGCCGGCCGGGCGGACGCGAGTTCGCGGCTCCGCGCCCGTTGCTGGCGGTGTTTCTCATGCGTCTCCAGGTCGAAGCCGCCGACGTCGTCGGCCACGCCATCGCCCCCATAGCGGGCCGCGCAGCGGTAGCATGTCAGGCACTCCGGCATGAGCAGGTAGAGGATCACGTCGAGCAGCGCCGTCGCGAACAGGATCGCGAACGTGGGCACCAGGAGCCGCCACGCCCAGGTCACGCAGCTCGCCGCGAAGCCCGCGACGACGATCCCCACGCCGAGCCGCTGCGGGAAGTCCTTGCGGGCAAAGAGCTCGGTGCTCGGGCAGACGAGGCAGCGGCGCAGGCGGAGCCGCCCCTCCCCCGGCCCGCCACGGCTCCCATCCGCAGCGACCCAGGCGACGGCGTCGGCGGGCACCTCGACCGCGGCCTTGCACTGCGGGCACTCGAGCGTGCGGGCGGCCTCGGCGCCGTCGTGCATGACGGTGGCGTCGCAGGCGGGGCAGGCGTAGGTGATGCGCATGGGAGGGTCAGGTCAGGCGGCGGCCAGCAGCTGGGCCGTGAGTTCACCGAGGATGGCGGCCAGGCAAGCCACGTACAGGATACCCGTGGCGCTCTGGGTGTTGGGAATGTCGAGCGTTTTGCGGGCCATCACGAGCAGCACCGGCAGGCCGACGAGCCCCGCCAGCCAGCGGAGGGCCAAGAGCGCCGTCGCCGTGGCATCAGCCGGCGGCACCCAGGGCAGCAACGTGGTGACGGCGACCGCGGTCTGCAGCCCCCAGGCCACCAGCGCCAGGTCGATCATCCGCCGCAGCACGTCGACCCGCATGCCCGGCGCGTTGAGATACCAGTGCCCGAGGAGCATGGCGTGCACGGTGAAGCCCGTCACGCATCCGGACACGAGCCCCGCCGCCGCGGCCCGGGGCGTGGCGGCGACCAGAGCGACGGCAACAGCCAAGAGGGCCGCACAGGCCGCGCAGAAACCGCCGCCCGCCCGACGCTTCTCGCCCAGCCAGGCCACGCTCCCCATCCAGGCGAACACCGCAGCCGTCGCGAGCACGGCCCATGGCCAGCCCGACGCCGCCGTCCGCGCCACCAGCGCCGCGAACGTCGCCAGCCCCATGACCACGAGCAGATTGACGCGAAAGAATCCGCCCGGCACCGGCGCGGTGGGCGTGAGCACCAGCGCGAGAGCGAGGCCCCAGCCGAAGCGGCAGAGAAAGTCGAGCAGGAGCCGCATGCGTTATCCGGACCGGTGCCCGAAGATCAGCGACAGCACCTCAGCCCGGCTGGAGACGTTGGAGCGGAACACGCCCTTCATCGCGGACGTCACGCACATGCTGCCGGGCTTGCGCACGCCGCGAATCGTCATGCATGTGTGCGTCGCCTCCACCACCACGGCCACGCCCTTGGCGCCGAGGTCGTCTACCAGCAGGTCGGCGATCTGCTCGGTCATCCGCTCCTGCACCTGCGGGCGGTGCGACACGACCTCCACCAGCCGGGCGAGCTTGCTCAATCCGAGCACCCGGCCGTTGGGCAGGTAGCCGATGTGGGCGTGCCCCATGAAAGGCAGCAGGTGGTGCTCGCAGACGCTGTTGAAGGCGATGTCACGGACGAGCACGATCTCGTCGTACTTTTCCGTGAACGCTTTGCCGAGGTGGACCCGCGGATCCTGCCGCAGGCCGCTGAACATCTCGGCATACATCCGCGCCACGCGGGCCGGCGTTTCCTGCAGGCCCTCGCGGTCGGGATCCTCGCCGACAGCCGCGAGGATCTCGCGGACCGCCCGCTCGATGCGGGCATGGTCGACCGTCGCGACCGGCCGCGGGCCGGCCCCGTCGTCATCCGCGGCCGAGCCGCAGCCACCGCCAAAGTCACGTGTCTTCGCCATGCTGCCACTGTAATCGCCCGCGGGAGTTTGTCGCGGGGTGGCCGGCAACGGCGGCCAAAGCGCTCCGTGGCTCGACAAGACCACCCCGGAGGCTTCTTGTGTGGGTGGCGAGCCTTCCAAAAAGCCCCGGGTGGAAACCCGGGGACACCGGGAATGAAAACCATCCCGCCGTCCATGCCGCACGACGACGCGCGCCGCACCGGTTCACACCCGCACCGCATGGCACCCGGCAAGGTCTGTCACCCGGAGTCCCCCGGCTGCCGCCGGAGGCTTCTTGTGCCGAACCCAAAAAGCCCCGGGTGGAAACCCGGGGACTCCGGGAATGAAAACCATCCCGCCGTCCATGCCGGATGACGGCACGCAATTTCCCGGTTCAAACCCACATCACATGGCGAACGGGAAGGCGTGCGACCCGGTGTCCCCCGGCTTCCGCCGGGGGCTTCTTGTGCCGAGTTCGGCCCGCAGGCACCGCTCGAAGACCGCCCGCGGCGGTTCGCCGAGTTCGGCCGCCTATTTCTTCGCAGCAATGAAAAGTTCGTCCGGCAATTCGATCGTCGTCTTCATATGGGAATCCGTATTTCCACAAATCCGTCTTGTCAACGTGGCCGATCCCGGGAAACCGATCAACAGGGGGCGGGTGGGGTGGCCGCCGCCTTGGCCGCCGCTGGCTAGCAGACTGTGGAACAAGTCCGCCCGAGCAGGATGCGAGGAGTGCCGACCGTGGAAACCCTCGGCGTTGCCTCGGCTGCGCCGAGGTCTGCGTTTCCACCGGTCGGCCAAGTGGACAAACGCCATGGAGGGCTTTGTCCACGGACAGCTAGGGTTCGAGAGTCGGGGCGAAGGCGCCGGGCTGCCGAGGCTGGGGGAGCGATGTCAGAAACTCGTGCACCGCACGGTGGCCGGCGGTGGACTGGCGGACGACGAGACAGGGCACGTCGCCGTCGATCGGAAAGACGGCCGCCTCGCCACCGACTGTTTCCCACGCGGTCGGATCGACCTGCGACATCATCAACTCGGCCAGCGAACCGACCGAGCGGTCGCCGCCGCCGAGATGACCGACGGGATAGACCGCGACCGCCATAGTGTCGAGCGATCTTGCCGGCCTCGTGACGACGAGCCCCTCGTCCCCTACCTCGACCGCGAGTTGCATCGGCTCCAGGATGCGATCGAGCACGGCCGCGAGTCGCCCGCCCTTGATCGCGAGCGAGACTGGCGCGTCGAGCTCGACTCCTGATTCCTCGACCGCCCGGAAGTCTATCGAGATCGGCACGCCCGCGCGCTTTGACAGCTCCGCCGTCACGTCCCGCAGCGGAGTCTTCATGAAGACTGCGTCCACTGCTTTGTCGAGCGCGGCCCGCGCCGCAACGACTACCGGCTGATCGCTCCAGTAGCCGGCGGCACCGAGCGGGCGGCGGGCCTCGACCGGCGTCGCCTTCAGACGGCGCAGCACGTCCAGGAGCCCGGCAATCCGCCGTTGCACCCGCCACGAGTTGGAGACGACGAGCGCCGTGCCGGAGGCCGCATCCGGCGCGATCACGCCCGGCCCTCCGTTTTCTTTCCACGTCTCCGGGTGGACGGCACGCTTGATCGTGTCGCCGAGCAACGCCAGGCCGCCGGGGGCCGCGGCGAGATCCGACACGTCATGCACATGCACGAACAGCCGTTGGTCGGCTCGGTCCGGCGTCGTGATTTCGATCAGGTCATCGCGAACGATCCACGCGAGCCCCATATCACGAACCACCATGTCGAGCACGGCGGCCAGCGGGGCGCCGACCGGCACTCGCGCGGTGAACGCCGCATCGGAATCGATACCCGCGTCTTCTATGCCGCGTAGATCCATGAGCAGGTCGATGGCCGCCAGATCCCGGAGCTTGGCAATCGCATCCCGAAAGGATGTCTCCTGAAAATCGACCGACCTCCCCAGCGGCTTTTTCAGCATGTCATCGATCGCAGTCAGCGGCTTGGGGTTGATTCGCTCCCGGGGCGACGTAAGCCGTGGCGCAACGCGTGGCGGCTTGAACTGCTCGAACGTGTCGGTGGCGGCCGCCGCGGAGGCCGCCGGCGCCGCCGCCGCGATTTCCACCCGCGTGATCCGCCCCGCGGCGATCTCCACCTGCCGCACCTGCGGCTCGGCGCCGTCGAACTGCACGGTCACCTTCGCCGTGCCCGCCGGCACGAGAAAGAGCCCGTCGCTGGCGCCGAGCGGCTTGCCGTCGAGCGTGACCTGGGCCCCCGGCGGGAGCGTCTTCACGTAGAGCCGCGTCTTGGCATCCGCCGACGTCTCCACCTGCGGCGGCTGCGCACTTTCCCCGTTGTCCGGCAGGTCGAATGCGGCCGAAGGCGGGGCCGTGGCGACGCTGAAGACCGCGGCCAGCACCGCGATGGAGAGGGTTGGCAGACGCATGGAAAGGGCTCCGGGGAGGGACCAGGCCGCGGGTCGCGACGGCCTCTTCACACCGTATGCGCGGCGAGCTGAAAATCTGTCGCGGGTCGTCGGCTGGCGGGTCGATTCCCGTGTATCCTGACCGACCGTCGGCTGGTTCGCGAGCCTCGGGCTCCGCGGGGCAATCTTCTCATGCACACGCAGACGCAGGTCACACTCCTGGAGCGGCTTCGTGAGGCCTCCGACCCGCTGGCGTGGGAGGAGTTTTACGAGCGGTACTGGCGGCTGATCTTCACGACGGCCCGCCGCCGCGGCTGCTCCGACCACACGGCCGAGGAGATCGTGCAGGAGGCGATGCTTGCCGTCTTCAAGGGCCGCGCGGCCTTCCGCTACGATCCGACGCGGGGCCGGTTTCGCGACTGGCTCGGCACGGTCGTCCGCAACGCCGTGGCCGCCCGCCGCCGCGCGCCGGCCGACCGCGTGCAGCCGCTGGCCGACGATGCCGCGCTCGCGGCGCTGCCCGACGACGCGGCCCGGCCCGACGCCGAGTGGGACCGGGCCTTCGACCTCGCCACGCTCGCCTCGCTGCTCGACGTCGTGCGGCACGAAGTGACGCCGGCCACGTTCCAGGCGTTCGAGCTTGCCGTCCTTCAGGAGATGCCGGGGGCCGACGTGGCGCGGGTCACGGGCCTGTCGCGCAATGCCGTCTACCTCGCCCGCCGGCGGATCCTCGCGCGGCTCAAGGAACTCGGCGCCGTCTTCGAGCCGGCAGGGCTCGCCGTACGGCTGCGGGAAGCCGCGAAAGACGCCCCGCGGCCCGCAGTCGAGCGGGCCGTGACCGTGCAGGTGGAGCAGACGCTTCTGGCGGCGCAGCTGGGCGACGCCGAGGCAGATTCCCGTCCGAAGAACGGCCCCGCCCGATGAACGTCCCCGACACCACGACCGCGGTCCCTGCAGCACCACCCCCGGCGGTTCCCGATGTCGATCTCGTGCGGCGGATCGGCCGCGGCGGGTTCGGCGAGGTGTGGCTCGGCGTCAACCGAGCCACTGGCGGCCTCAAGGCCGTGAAGATCATTCCGCTCGACCCCGGCGGACAGAGGACCGACCCTGCGGGCCGGGAGATCGTGTCGCTGGCGCAGATGGAGAGCCAGCGGATCGCCCGTCATCCCAACCTGCTCGACATCCAGCATGTGGGCCGCACCGACGAGGTGCTCTTCTCCCTGATGGATCCGGCCGACGACGTGTCGGGCCGGCCGGCGGCGAACGACCCCGCCTACCGCCCGGCCACGCTCGCGCTCAAGCTCGAGCAGGGGCCGCTGCCGGCCGAAGAGTGCCTGCGGTGCGCCCGGGAACTCGCCGCCGGACTCGCCCACCTCCACGCGGCGGGGATGGTGCACCGCGACGTGAAGCCCTCGAACTGTCTGTTCGTGGGCCGCACGCTCAAGCTCGCTGACTTCGGCCTCCTCGTGCCCGCAGCGGCCCACCTCTCGCGGCTGGGCACCGTCCGCTACATGCCCCCCGACGGCCGCATGGACCTGCGGGCCGACGTCTACGCCGCGGGCCTCGTGATCTACGAGATGCTCACGGGGTTGCCGGCGGAGGCGTTTCCGCGGCTCGGCGAGCGGGCCCGCGAGATTGCGGCCAACCCCGTGCTCGCGCATCTCAACCGCGTGGCGCTCAGGGCCGCCAGCCGCGATCACAACGCCAGGCATGCCCACGCCGGCGAACTCCTGGCGGCGCTGGATGCAATGCCGGCTGCGCGGCCGCGTCGGCGCCGAGGCGTCTGGGCCGCCGCCGCACTCGTCGCCACGGCGGCGGGGGGCGTGCTGGCGGTGTTTCAGAGCCGGGAAGCCGGCGTGTCGCGGACGCCGCCGGCCGCGGCCGGCGGCGTCGCTTCGGAGACGGTCGCTGTCAGCTTCATCACCGAGCCCTTCGAGGCCGGCGTGCTCGTCGACGGGGTGCCGCTCGTGGCCGCCGACGGCCGGCCGCTCGCCACGCCCTGCACCGCCACCGGTCTCGCGGCGGGACGGCACCGCGTGGCGTTTCGCCATCCCGAACTGGGGAATCTCGACGCGGGCACGATCGACTTCACCGCGATCCGCGAAGTGGCCGCCCGGTGGCCGTAGCCGCGGGCGCCGGGACCGGCAACGACGATCAGCCTCCCACACAAAATGCCCCGGGCGGAAGTTTTGATGTTGCGCGTTCCCCAGTCTTGCTCTCAGCTTGACACGCGCGAACGGCACAACAAGCCCCCGGCGGAAGCCGGGGGACTCCGGGTGGCATGACTTCCCAGGTGTCATGCGATGTGGGCTTGAACCCGGGAAATTGCGTGTCGTCATCCGGCATGGACGGCGGGGTGGTTTTCATGCCCGGAGTCCCCGGGTTTCCACCCGGGGCTTCTTGGTTCAACACGCGCGAACGGCACAACAAGCCCCCGGCGGAAGCCGGGGGACTCCGGGTGGCATGACTTCCCAGGTGTCATGCGATGTGGGCTTGAACCCGGGAAATTGCGTGTCGTCATCCGGCATGGACGGCGGGGTGGTTTTCATGCCCGGAGTCCCCGGGTTTCCACCCGGGGCTTCTTGGGAAAAGACGCGCGGCCCGGGCAAAACCGCATGCAGCGGCCGAAGGCAACCGCGTGCCGCCGCCCCGCTGCGGCCACGGTCGCCCGGAGGTGCGGCCGCCCGGCGAACCCTCGGCGTTCGCCGCGACGGCCCAAGCCTGCGGGGGCCAGGGCTGGTGCCGCAGGCGTGAAGCATGCATGGCCCCGCAGGCGTGAAGTCAGTTCCGGCTGAAGTCGGGCGGGAAGGCTCTCGTGGTGACGGTCGCGGGGCGGTTGGCGATCGCCTCCAGGAGGAGCTGCGTGCGGCGGAAGACGTCGCACTCGGCGAGGAGCCGCATCTTCACCTCCAGGTCGAGGTCGATCGTATAGGAGACGATGTCGGCCAGCATGCCGAGGGTGATCTGGCTGCCGAGGAGTTGGTCGAGCTGCTCGTAGGCGTTGGGGATCTTGGGCATCGCCCGCTTGAAGGCCGAGAGCAGCTCCCGCTGGAGGATGGCCGCCGCACCGGCAGGCGCCTCGTCAGGCTCAAGATCGTCAAGAATCTCCGCCTCGCAGACGCGAAACAGCTTCTTTGGCGGCAGTTCGTCGATGAGCCGCAGCCGGCGGACGCCGAGGACGAGCATGTTGTAGGTGCCCTGCTTCGTCCGCTGGTGCGTGGCGATGCGGCACAGGCAGGCTGTGGATCGCAGCGGCGGACGGCCCTCGTAGGCCTGCTCCCAGCCCGGGGCGAGCACCCCCAGCGCCAGCAGGCGGTCCCCCTCGACGGCCTCCTCGACCAGCGCCCGATACCGCGGCTCGAAGACGTGGAGCGCCTGCATGACGTGCGGAAACATCACCAGGTTCGGCAGCGGGAAGACGCGGGCCTGTCCGCAAAACTGCTCGGGCGAGAAGGCGAGTGGTTCGTCGGACATGCGGTCGGGACCGGGACGCGGCTTCCCGCGGGGAGTGTCAGGCGGCCGGCTTCGGCGGCGGATCGAGGTGGATCTCGGGCAGCAGGTCAGGATTCAGTTCGATCTGCGGAAACTCCTCGGTGCTCCCCGCCACCTCCGCAAGGCAGGCGTCGAAGGCGGCCAGGAAGCCGGTGACGTCGAGGCCGAGGTGCCGCGGCGCATAGGGCTCCAGGTAGCCGTGCACGCTGCCGTGGAGCTTGCGGGCCCCACGGATGTTTCCGTTGCCAAAATGATAGAGCGCGACGGCGGCCTGGATGAGGGCCTGGTAGAACCGTCGGGAAGGCCCCCGATATTCCGTCCACAGCTCCTCCCAGATTTCGTGGCTCTCGTAATAGTCACAGGCATTGAACATCTCGATGCCGCGCAGGTAGAGCGGATCGTAGTCGGCGCCCGTGGTGCTTTCGTCGCCGCCCATGAATAAGTTCTCGCCACTCCGGAAATCTGATGAATCGTAGCACCTCGCGTCGCCAAGCGAAGCCGGCCCGCCCGGCGGCCCGTGGCCGGGAGTCGGCCGCGGCCCGCACAGCCCGCGCCGCGGCGATCGCCGGCCGCCTGGCCGCAGACTACCCGGCGGCGCGGTGCTCGCTCGATTTCGCGAGTCCGTTCCAGCTCCTCGTGGCCACGATCCTCTCGGCCCAGTGCACCGACAAGCGGGTCAACGCCGTGACCGGCGACCTGTTCCGCCGCTGGCCGGCCCCGGCAGACCTGGCCGCGGCCCGGCCGGCCGATCTGGAACGGGTGATCCGCAGCACCGGCTTTTTCCGGGCCAAGGCCAAGAGCATCCTGGGCTGCTGCCGCGGCCTCGTGGAGCGGCACGGAGGCTCGGTGCCACGGACGCTCGAGGAGCTCGTCCGCCTGCCGGGCGTAGGCCGCAAGACGGCCAATGTCGTGCTCGGCTCCGCCTTCGGCATGGCGACGGGCGTGGTGGTGGACACTCACGTCGGCCGCATCGCCCGCCGGCTCGGGCTCACGCGGCAGACCGACGCCGTGAAGGCGGAACGCGACCTGATGGCGGTCCTGCCACCCGCGGAATGGATCGCCTTCAGCCATCGGGTCATCGAGCACGGCCGCGGCGTCTGCACCGCGCGGCGGCCGCGGTGCCCGGGCTGCATGCTCGCCGACCTGTGCCCGCAGGTCGGCGTGAAGCGGTTGCCGGCCTGACGCGGGCGTTGGCCGCGCCCCATGGGCAAGGCGGCGGTGGGCGGCGTACAATCCCGCCCATCGGTCGCAGCCCGGATCGTGCCCTCCGCCACCGCACGGGAACATCCCATGATCCTCTCCGGCAACGAGATCAAGCAGCAGCTCGGCCGCAACATCCTCATCGAGCCGTTCGACGAGAACCGGCTCAACCCCAACAGCTACAACCTCTCCCTGCACGACGAATTGCTCGTCTACGAGGAGGTGGTGCTCGACATGCGGAAGAGCAACCGCGTCGAGCGGATCCGCATCCCCGCGGACGGCCTCGTGCTCACCCCCAACCAGCTCTACCTGGGCCGCACCGTGGAGCGGACGGAGACGCACAACCTCGTGCCGATGATCGAGGGCCGGTCCTCGATCGGCCGGCTGGGCCTGTTCGTCCACGTCACCGCCGGCTTCGGCGACGTCGGCTTCTGCGGCTACTGGACGCTGGAGATGTTCGCCGTCCAGCCGGTGAAGATCTATCCGGGCGTGCCGATCTGTCAGATCTTCTTCCATCAGATCGCCGGCGACATCACCGAGTACGCCAGCGACAAGTACCAGCACAACCGCGACATCCAGCCGAGCCTCCTGTTCCGGGAACTCGCCACCGACGGCGACCGCGGGCAGCAATTGGAGCTCGAGTTCACGGCCGAAGCCGCCGCGCTGGTCGCGGCGCGGTCGGCCAAGTAGGTGCCGCATGCTTCCCAAAGCCCTCGCCTGGTCGTCGCTCGGTCTCGCCTTGCTGTTCGTCGCGCTGGCGTTGACCGGCGTGTTCGGCTGGGACTCGCTGGGCACGAATCCTGCCGCCCGGCTGCGGATGGCCCGCATGCTGTTCTTCTACGGAGCGGTGCCCACGATCGGCGTCTCGCTGCTGTTCGCCGTCGTGCTCCTCTTCCTGGCGGCCTTCCAGTCGCGGGAATAGCCTCTCTCGGGCGTCCCGTCTACCTGCGTTCTCCCCCGTTCTCCCCTCGTCCCCCCGGCAAACTCCCGTGCTCCGAACCCACACCTGCGGCGAACTGCGTCCCTCCCACATCGGCGGCGAAACGGCCCTCTGCGGCTGGGTGGACCGCGTTCGCGATCACAAGGGCGTGATCTTCGTCGATCTCCGCGACCGGTGGGGCAAGACCCAGATCGTGGTCGGCCCCGACTCCCCGGCCGAGACGCTCGCCGCGGCCCGGGCCGTGCGGCCGGAGTGGGTGATCCGCGTGCACGGCATCGTGGGCGCCCGGCCGGAGGGAACGACGAATCCCAAGCTCGCCACGGGCGGCATCGAGGTGCTGTGCCGCCGCCTCGAGGTGCTCAACGAGGCCGAGACGCCCGTCTTCCAGCCGGGGGCCGCCGATCTGCCGGGCGAGGAGGTGCGGCTCGCGCATCGCTGGCTCGACCTGCGGCGGCCGCAGATGCAGGAGAACATGTTCCTGCGGAGCCGGATCGTGAAGATCATGCGCGACCACTTCGATGAGCTCGGCTTCATCGACGTGGAAACGCCGATGCTCGGCAAGAGCACGCCCGAGGGGGCTCGCGACTACCTCGTTCCCAGCCGGCTCGAACACGGCTCGTTCTTCGCCCTGCCCCAGTCGCCGCAGCTCTACAAGCAGCTCCTGATGATGGCGGGCTTCGACCGCTACGTGCAGGTGGCGAAGTGCTTCCGCGACGAAGACCTGCGGGCCGACCGGCAGCCGGAGTTCACGCAGCTCGACGTGGAGATGTCGTTCGTCGAGGCCGACGACGTGATGGGCGTGATCGAGGGGCTCGTCGCGCGGACGGCCCGGGAGATCCTCGGGCTCGAGGTGCCGCTGCCGCTGCCCCGGCTGACGTGGGACGAGTGCATGGAGCGGTTCGGCCACGACGCCCCCGACCTGCGGTTCGGCCTGGAGATCGTGGACCTCACGCCGCTCGCCGGCGAGAGCGAGTTCCGCGTGTTCCGCGGCGCGGTGGAGAGCGGCGGCCGGGTCCGCGGCATTCGCGTGCCGGCCGCGGCGGCGCGGTTTTCCCGCAAGGATCTCGACGACCTGACCGCCATCGCGGTCGAGGGAGGCGCCAAGGGGCTCGTCTGGCTGAAGGTCGAGCCCGATGGCACGTGGAGCGGGCCGGTCGCCAAAAACCTCGGGCCGATCGCCGAGCCGCTCAAGGCGAAGCTCGGCTGCGCGCCCGGCGACCTGGCGGTCATCGTCGCCGACTCGTTCGAGACCACCTGCAAGGCGCTGCACATGCTGCGGAAGCGGCTCGGCGGCCAGCTCGGCCTGTACGACGCCGACGCCATGCACTTCTCCTGGGTCGTCGACTTCCCGATGTTCGCCCGCGACACCGAGACCGGCGGCTGGGCCTCGATGCACCATCCCTTCACGGCCCCGCGGCCGGCCGACCTCGATATCCTCGAAAGCGATCCGGCGGCCTGTCGGGCGGTGGCCTACGACCTCGTGATCAACGGCTCCGAGGCGGGCGGCGGCACGATCCGGATCCACGACGGCGGCACGCAGGAGAAGGTCTTCCAGCTGCTCGGCATCACGCCCGAGGTGGCCCGCGAGCGGTTCGGCTTCCTGCTCGACGCCTTGCGGAGCGGCGCCCCGCCGCACGGCGGCATCGCGCTGGGCATCGACCGCTGGGTGATGCTCTTCGGCAAGCTCGACAGCATCCGCGACGTGATCGCCTTCCCGAAGACACAGAAGGCGAGCGACCTGATGACCGGCGCCCCGGCGCCGGTGGAGCCGAAGCAGCTCACGGAGCTAGGCGTGCGCGTGGTCGTGCCGCCGCCGAAACCGGCGTAAGCAGTGGCTTTTTGGATCGTTCCCGCGCGGCCCAAGAAGCCCCGGGTGGCAACCCCGGGACTCCGGGCACGAAAACCACCTCGTCATCCATGCCGCACGACGATCCACGCGGCAGGCAGCCCGATCATGGCGACCGCCACGGCGAGCATGGCCGCGGTGAGCGGCGTCATGTCGAACCGGCCGCGGCCGAGGAGGGTCTGGGCGAGCGCGTAGCAGCCGAACAATGCATTTCCTGCGGCGGCGACCGCGACAAGCCGCACCCGGACGTGTTCTTCCACACCGGCCCGTCGGGCCGCCCAGGCGAGCAGCGGCAGCCACTGCAGCGTGTGCAGCGCGGCACCGTGCGGGAACTTGAGCACGCCGGCGGCATGGAGCGTCTCGGGAGGTAGCCCGGCGGCGCGGCGGGTCTCGCCGGCGGCGCCCGCCCAGATGCCGAGCAGGCACGAGATCGCGAGCAGTCCAAGCCCGGCGCGGGCGGCGAGGCGCATGTCGGCAGGCAGCCGTGGACGCTGTACCAGGGACCGCAGCGTCAGGTCGCCGATCACGAGCGTGACGCCGAGGATCAGCCAGGTCATGACGTCGTACGCGGCGGAGTCGAACGGCGTGTCGCGGTTGAAGTGGCTGGCCACGCCCCGCCACTGCTGCAGGTCGATCAGCGCCACCTCGACGACGAGGGCCGCGGCCGTGGCCCAGGCGAGCGGGCCGTCGCCCCGCCGCCACGGCAGGGCCGCCCAGACCCAGCCCAGCGACAGGCAGGTCAGCCCGCCGGAGATCCCGAAGAGGATCGGCTTCCGCCAGGTGACGGACCCCTCCCACGGCCCGCCGACCGCGGCCCATACCACGGCGTGGGCCAGTCCGCTGGCGACGAGCAGGCCGCCCGCCACGGCCAGCGGCCAGCCACGGGGCTCGACGCACCATGCGGGAATGGAACGGGCCATGCACACCTCCGAAATCTGGCAGCATCGTAGCCCATCGCGATCACCCGCGGTCCACGCCGCGGCCCTGGGCACCTTGCATGGGATCATCATGACGAGCCGCAATGGTTTGACGACAGACCGCCAGTCCCCCGGCTTCCGCCGGGGGCTTCTTGTGGACAGCGGACAAGAAGCCCCGGGTGGAAACCCGGGGACACCGGGCACGAAAACCGCCCCGGCGTCCATGCCGCACATGGCACGTCCTCGCCTGGCTCAACCCCGCATCGGATGGCGAACGGGAAGTCATGCGACCCGGAGTCCCCCGGCTTCCGCCGGGGGCTTCTTGTGGGCTTGGTCGGCACCCTGAAAAAAGACATGGATGGCTGACGTTCGGTACACTCGCGTCGCACGATGCGACGCACGTCGGTCATGGCGAACCTTTGGCTTCGCCATCGACCGATCAAGTCGAAAAAGGCCATGGATGGCTTTTTCGACGTATACACAGGGCGACTAGCTCAATTGGTCAGAGCACCTCGTTTACACCGAGGGGGTTGGGGGTTCGAGTCCCTCGTCGCCCACTGGAGGAATCCACCATGCGTTTCGCCTGTCTCGCCACCGTCGCCTGCCTGCTCGTGCCGACCGCCGTCCGCGGCCAGGAGAAAGCCGTCGCCTTCGTGGGGGCCGAGGTGCTGCCGATCGCCGCCCCGCCCATCCCGGCGGGCACGGTCGTCGTCGCCGGCGGAAAGATCGTGGCCATCGGCCCGAGCGCATCGACGCCCGTGCCGGCCGGCGCGGAGCGGGTCGAGTGCGCCGGCCGGGTGATCATGCCCGGGCTCATCGATACCCACAGCCACGTGGGCGGCGGCTGGGGCGGCGACGCCAGCGGGCCGATCCAGCCTGACGTGCGGATCCTCGACTCGATCAACGTCCGCGACACGGGGTTCCGCAAGGCAGCGGCCGGCGGCCTGACCACGCTCAACATCATGCCCGGCTCGGGCCACCTCCTGAGCGGCCAGACCGTGTACGTCAAACTCCGCAAGGCGACCACGATCGACGATGTGCTGATCCGCGATGATGCGGGCCGGCCGCTCGGTGGCATGAAGATGGCCAACGGCACGAACTCGCAGAAAGACCCTCCCTTTCCTGGCACACGGTCGAAGTCGGCGGCCCTGGTGCGGCAGAAGTTTCTCAAGGCCCAGGACTACCGCCGCAAGGTGGCCGACGCCCAGGGCGACCCGGCGAAACTGCCCGACCGCGACCTGGAGATGGAGGGCCTCGTGGACGTGCTCGACGGGCGAGTGATCGTCCACCATCATGCCCATCGGGCCGACGACCTGCTGACGGTGCTCCGGCTGCGGGATGAGTTCGGCTTCAAGGTGGTGCTGCACCACGCCAGCGAGGCCTGGAAGGTGGCCGACGCTCTCGCGCAGGCGGGGGCCGCCTGTTCCGTGATCGTGGTCGACGCGCCCGGCGGCAAGATCGAGGCCATGGACATGTCGCTGGCGACCGGCGCCGTGCTCGAAAAGGCGGGCGTGCCCTGCGCGTTCCACACCGACGATCCCGTCACCGACTCGCGGCTCTTCCTCCGCACGGCAGCCCTCGGCGTGCGGGCCGGCATGTCGCGGGGCAAGGCTCTCGAGGCCCTGACGCTCGCGGGCGCCAGGATGCTCGGGCTCGAAGGGCGGATCGGCACGCTCCAGCCGGGCAAGGACGCCGACCTCGTCGTGCTCTCGGGCGATCCATTGTCCGTTCGCACGAAGGTGCTGCAGACCTGGGTTGAGGGCCGCAAGGTCTTCGATCGCGACGATCCCGAAGACCGCCTCTTCGCCGTCGGCGGGTACGGCGCCAGCCGCGACCAGCGGGCCCACGCCTGCTGCACCGACAACCGCCTCGCGGAGGGACGATGAGCCGCATCCCGCTTCATCTCCTGCTGCTCGGGTTCGCCCTGCCCGCCGGCATCGCCGCCGCGGAGCCGGCGGCGCCGCTGGCCATCCGCGGTGACATCGTCCACACGATGGCAGGCCCGGCGATCCGCGACGGCGTCGTGCTGCTCGAGAACGGCAAGGTGAAGCAGGTCGGACCGGCGGCGGAGGTGGTGATCCCGCCGGGCATGCGTGTGCTCCGCGGCGCGGTGGTCACTCCGGGCCTGATCGACGCCCACACGGCGGTCGGGCTCGCCGGCTTCCTCAACCAGCCGCAGGACCAGGACCAGCTCGACACCGGCGAGCCGGTGCAGCCGGAACTGCGGGCGCTCGACTCGTACAATCCCCGCGAGCGGCTCGTGGAGTGGATCCGCGGCTTCGGGATCACGACCATCCACACCGGCCACGCCCCCGGGGCGCTCGTCTCCGGCCAGACGATGGTGGTGAAGACCGTCGGCGCGACGGTCGAGGAGGCGACGCTGAAGCCCGTGGCCATGGTCGCGGTGACGCTCGGCGACGAGGCGCGGCCGAGCGACGACAAGAAGTCTCCGGGCACCCGCAGCAAGGCGGTGGCGATGCTCCGCGGCGAACTGGTGAAGGCCCGGGAGTATGCCCGCAAGCGCGGGCTCGCCGACGCCGAGAAGCGGCCCGACCGCGACCTGCGTCGCGAGGTGTTCGCCGACGTGCTCGCCGGCAAGCTGCCGCTCCTGGTGACCGTGAACCGGGCGACCGACATCGACGCGGCCCTGCGGGTCGCGGCCGAGTTCGGAATCCGCATCGTGCTCGACTCCGCGGCCGAGGCCTATCTGGCGACCGACCGCATCAAGGCCGCCGGCGTGCCGGTGATCCTCCACCCCACGATGCGCCGGGCCGGCATGGGGGAGACGGAGAACATCAGCTTCGAGACGGCGGCCAAACTGCGGGCGACCGGCATCCCGGTGGCCCTGCAGAGCGGCTACGAGGGCTACGTTCCCAAGACCCGCGTGGCTCTCTTCGAGGCGGCGGTCGCCGCCGCCAACGGCCTCTCGACGGAGGAGGCCTTGGCCACGATCACGATCGACGCGGCCCGGATTCTCGGCATCGCCGACCGGGTCGGCTCGCTCCAGCCGGGCCGCGATGCGGACGTCGCCGTATTCGACGGCGATCCCTTCGAGTACACGGCGCACTGCACCGCCGTGGTGATCGACGGCCGCATCGTCGCCGACGAGCCGCGGTGACGCCGGCTCCGTGTGCACGCAACGCCTCGGCATCCTGCCTCGCGTTGCTTGGCCGGCCGCCGCCGGCTCGGGAAAGCCCGCCCTCCAGGCGGGCAGCCAAAATGTACCGCAAAAAAGGCGCCGCAACCGTTGCCCAAAAAGCCCCGGGTGGAAACCCGGGGACACCGCGCATGAAAAACACCCCGTCCTCCATGCCGCACGACCGCACACCCTGCGCCGGTTCGCACCCGCACCGCATGGCAACCGGAAAGGCATGCCACCCGGAGTCCCCCGGCTTCCGCCGCGGGCTTTTTGGTTGAGCGCAGGCCCCGGTGTGCCTCACCACCAAAGCGGCGGATCGACGGCTCCCGGCCCGCAGCGGCCAAAGGCCGCGCCGCGTGCCGTGTGCACGCAACGCCTCGGCATCCTGCCTCGCGTTGCTTGGCCGGCCGCCGCCGGCTCCCGAAAGCCCGCCCTCCAGGCGGGCAGCCGAGGCGCCCAACCGCACGCAGCGGCCAAAGGCCGCGCCGCGTGCCGCAGCCCCGCTTCGGCCACGGTCGCCCGGAGGTGCGACCGCCAGGCCGTCCGGCGAACCCTTGGCGTTCGCCGCGACGGCCCAAGGCTGTCGGGGCCATGGATGGCCCGACAGCCGTGAAGTCAGCGGCTAAAAGCAGCCGTTGCGAACTTCCTGCGTGATCAGTTCCTTGAGCCGCTGGATGGCCTGCTGCTCCATCGCCTTGGCGTCGCACCAAAACTGACGCAGGTCATCCCGCCACTCGGCATTGGCGATGTACTGGTCGTACCGCCAGAGCGCGTCGAGCCGGCGGCTCAGTTCGTGGACGAGATCGTGATCGTGGTCCGAGCATCCGGCAGTCTCGCCCATGTGGGCGAGTTCCCGTTCCGCGGCGAGCGTCATCGGCGATTCTCCAGGGTGGGCTGCCCGCCGGCCTGGCCGACGGGCGAAAAACTCGTGCCGTCCCTGGACCGATCGAACCCGCACTGCCTGCGGCCCGGCTGTAGTGTCGCTGCGGACCGGGCCGCGGCAAATCGTGCCGCTCCGTGGCGTCGCCCCGCCGCTGGACACTTCGCTTGGGGATTGCCTCCGCCCCACGTACACTTCTCCCAGGGGCACGAGGCACGAAACTGCCATGAGCACGCTGGAGCACGACGCCGATCCGATCGGTGGCGCGAGGGTTATGCGCCTCCCTCCGCTCGATGAGTGGGCCCAACGGGTCGGAGCAACACTGCCACCCGCGGACCACCCACGACATGTGGCCGCCGTGGATCCGCCGGCGGCCGACGCGGTCCCGTTCCGGCCCACGGTCCGCCGGCCGATGGCGCTGCTCCGCGTCGTGGACGACGACAGCGAGGAGGGCGAACTGCTCCGCATCCGCCAGGAACGGTTCGTCATCGGTCGCAGCGAAGGGGACGTGGTCGTGCCCCATGACATCTCGATGTCGCCCCGCCACGCCGCCATCGAGCGGCTCGGCGAGGCGGGCTGGCGGTTGTCCGACCTCGGCAGCGCCGGGGGCACGTTCGTGCGGGTGACCACTGCCCGCCTGCGTGACGGCACCGTGCTGCAGGTCGGCCGCACGCGGCTGCGGTTTCAGGCTGTCGACCTCACCGAGGCATGGCTGATAGAGGACCGGCCTGATCGGTCGGGCACGCGGCACGAGTGTCATGCCCCCGGCACGTTAATCGGCCGCGGTGGCTGTGGCTGCGGGATCAGCCTCGACGACCCGTTCGTGAGTCCGATCCACGCGGACATCCGCCGTACGCACCGCGGCTGGACGATCGACAACGCCGGCATGAACGGCCTCTGGGTGCGAATCGAGGCGCCGGTGCGCATGGCGGCGGCCGCACAGTTCCTCTGTGGCGAGCAGCGGTTCGTGTTCATGCCCTGCGGTTGACCATCGGCCGCTACGCCAGCATCCAGTCGGGCAGGCGGCGGATCCGGCCCTCCCGATCGACGCAGACCACGGTGGTGGTGCCGGTCGCGATGATCGTCGCGCCGCGGATCAACTCGTAGGCGTGACGGATGTGAGCGGCCCCCGCCTTCTCCACCCGGGTGCGGAGCAGCAGCAGGTCGTCGTACTCCGCCGGCGCGAGATACTTGCACGACACGTCCGCCACCACCATGAACAGCCCCGCATCCTCGAACTCACGGTACGTTCGGCCATGGGCCCGCAGCATTTCGGTGCGGCCCATCTCGAAGTAGGTCAGGTAGTTCGCATGGTGCACCCGCCGCTGCCCGTCGGTCTCCTGGTAGCGGACGCGGATCTCCAGCTCATGGACGGCGGGCATCAGGGGTCCTCCGGGGGCGTGGCTGGCGTCGCGGCCGCGCGACGCGGGTTCGTTGACCGGGCGTGTCGCTGGAATCTATCCTCTCTCCATCGCGGCGTCCCCACCCTCCCGCCCCGATCTCTGGAGACCTCCCTTGAGCCTAGGCGAAGCAGGTGACGGCGGCATCGGCTTTGCGACCGTCCGCGGCCGCGGCTGGCCCACGCTCCGACAGTTCACGGTGTTCCTCGAGAACCGTGTCGGCCAGTTGCTCGAGGTCGTGCGGCGATTCGACGGATCACGGGTCCGCATCGTCGCCCTGTCGATCAACGACTCGGGCGAATGCGCGTTCGCGCGTTTCCTGCTGAGCCACCCCGAACAGGGGCGGGAAATCCTCGAGCGGGCCGGGCTGGCGCTCATCGAGAGCGACCTGATCGGCGTCGAACTGCCGGAGGATCCGCAGCCCCTGTTGCGGATCTGCACCGCGCTGCTCCAGGCCGAGGTGAACATCATCCAGGCCTACCCGATCCTGGCCCGACCCCGGGGCCGGCCGGCCGTGGCGCTGATGGTCGACAATACGGAAATGGGCCTGGAAACCCTGGGTGCGAAGGGTTTCACCATGATCACCGAGGGCGATCTCGACGGCGACGAGTGACGCAGCCCGTCACTCGAACATGCCGTCGGGCAGCCCCTGCACCTGACGCACGACAATCTTCTCGATCGTGTCCCAGGCGACGGCGGTCAAGGTGACACTGCCGTCGACGGCTTGGCTCGCGAACAGGCCGTGCGTGCCTCGCGACCAGTTCGGCTCATACCACTCCGGCAGGATCACGCTGCCGCCGGCGAGGTGCAGTTCGACGACGCCACCATGGTGGTCGCGTTCCACCCACAGCCGCGCGACGAGCCGGGCCGCGGGGTGCTCCGGAGCACCGCTGGCGTCGGGGAGGGGCGGCATGGTCCAGGCCGCTTCCGCGGCCCCCGGCGGGCCGATGTCGAGCCCCGCATGTGAGGCCTCCGCATCGCCGCCGAAGTTCCATTCCGCCGCCGGCGCGGGAGGAGGCGGAGGAACCGGGGCCGCCTCGGCCGCGGCCTCGGGTTCCGGCGCGGCCGGCGGCTCGTCTGCCGCGGGCTCTGGCTCCGCCACCGGCTCCACCTGGAGGTCGGGAACTTCCAGCACCGGTTCCGTCTCGCCTGACTCCCGCTTGCCCACGGCCGGGATGACGACCGCCACCTTGCACTTGGTGCACAGGCCGCGTTTGCCGGCCAGCTTGGCCGGCACGACGATCTTGTCGCCGTTCGGGCAGAAGAACACGATCTTGTCGCCAACCCGCCGGGGCGCGGAGATCTCTGTCTCTGCCCGCTTCCGGGGAATGATCCTCGTCTTCTCTTCGGACACGCGCGCGGCTCCGTGACGCCAGCCCCGGGACCGGCACGGCGCCGGGCTCCTGGCTTCCCGCAGTCTACCTCGTGGAGGCCGGCTTGACGGGCCGGGGCGGCCGTCTGACACTGCCCGGCGATGGCGGGCGTCCGCCGAGCCGACGGCCCCGCCCGGGCCTATCCCCTTCCCCGGTCCCCCGATGCCGATCCCCGTCATCTGCTCCGGCTGCAAGGCTCGGTTCACCGTCAGCGACCAGTTCGCCGGCCGCACGGGCCCCTGTCCCAAGTGCAAGCAGCCGATCACGATCCCGGCGGCCGTCGTCAAGACGGTCACCATCCACGAGCCCGAATCCCCGACCGCGGGATCGTCGGCCACCGGCCGGCCGCCGCTCGCGCCCATCAGGCGGATCGACAAGCCGGTGACGCCCCTGGGCTTCACCGCCACCGCCGCCGGCGCGGTGGCGACCATGCTCTTCGCGTGGCTGGCGGGCGTGGCCTACGCGCCCGAGCCGCCGCCGAACTGGCTGCTCGCCGTCGGCGGCTTCCTGGTGGCGCTGCCGTGCGCCGCCCTCGGCTATGTCGGCGTTCGCGACCGGGAGTTGGAGCCCTATCACGGCCGCGCCTTCCTCGTCCGCAGTCTGATCTGTGCCACGGTGTATGCGGGGCTGTGGTGTGCCAAGGGCATCCTGCCGGCGGAGCACACCGCCGAGATGTGGCAGTGGCTCTATCTGGGGCCACTGCTGTTCGTGCCCGGCGTGATCGCGGCGATGGCGGCCTTCGACCTGGATCAGGGCCGGGCCGTCGCCCACACGTCGCTGTACGTGATGTTCACATCCCTGCTGCGGTGGCTGGCCGGCCTGGCCCCGCTCTGACTCCGAACACCGCCGCGGATCCCCCATGACGCTCTCATCGCTGCCCGAGCTCGTGGCCGCCGATTCCGCCGCCGACGGCGTCCGCATCCCGCCCGACGTGACGGTGCCGCTGACGCCGCGGGTGCGGGCACTGCTCGACACGGCCGAGATGCGGCGGCTGGCGCGGATCAGCCAGTTGGGTCTCGTGGCCCTCGTCTATCCGGGCGCCACCCACACCCGCCTCGAGCATTCGCTGGGCGTGTATCGCCTGGCGATCTGCTTCCTCCAGCGGCTCCAACACGACGCCCGGTTTTCGGCCGCGATCGGGCCGAGCGACGCGGCCGCCTTCTTGGCGGCCGCCCTGCTCCACGACGTGGGCCATTGGGCCTATTGTCACCCGCTCGAAGACATGGGGCTGGCGTGCCTGCCCCGTCACGAGACGCTGGTCCAGGGGGTGCTGACGGGAGGTGGCATGGGAGCCATCCTCGAACGGGCGTGGGGCGTCCCCCCCGAGCGGGTCCACGCCCTGATCGGCGGCACGGCCACCGACCCGGCCGGCCGCATCCTGCACTCCCTGCTCTCCGGCCCGATCGACGTCGACAAGATGGACTACCTCGGCCGCGACAGCCTGCACGCCGGCGTGCCCTACGGCCGCCACTTCGACCAGGAGCGGCTGCTTTCCAGCCTCTGCCTCGATGCCGCCGGCCAGGGCCTGGCGATCACCGACAAGGGCCGCACGGCCGCGGAACTGATGGTCTTCGCCCGCTACGTCATGTTCAGCGAGGTCTACTGGCATCATGCCGTGCGGGCCGCGACGGCCATGCTGCAGCGGGCCGTGTGGATCGTCCGCGAGCGGATCGACCTGCGGGTCCTGGTGCGCAGCGACGATCGCGAGTTCGCCGACTGGCTGCTGCGCACGGCGGCCGGCACTCCGGCGGCGGAACTCGCCGCCGGGCTGTTCGGCCCGTGTCGCAGGCTCTTCAAGCGGGTGGCGACGTTCGACGCCATCCACCAGCCCGACCTGCACCGTGCCTGCGCGGGGCGGCCCTACGCCGACGCCGTCTCGATCGCCACGCGCCTGGCCGCCTCCCTCTCCGCGCGAATCGGCACGGCGATCGCTCCGGGCCACCTACTGCTCGACGCGCCGCCCGCCGAACGAGAGGTGGAGTTCAGCCTGCAGGTGCGGGAACGCCCCGGCCCGGCGGATGCCGCCCCTGGCTGGCGGCGGCTCGACGAACTCTCGCCCGTGGTCCGCAGCCTGGCACGTGAGCAGTTCGACGACCTCGTGAAACGGGTGCGGATCTTCGCCCACCCCGACGTCGCCCCCATCATCCGCCGCTGCGCCGACCTCGAGGCTCTGGTCCTCGAGGCGGCGAACGGCTAGCAGACTGTGGAACAAGTCTGCCCGAGCAGGATGCGACGAATGCCGACCGTGGAAACCCTCGGCGTTTCCACCGGTCGGCCAAGTGGACAAAGGCCATGGAAGGCTTTGTCCACGGACAGCTAGAACGACTTACGGCACCGCCACCGGCAGCTTGCCTTCCTTGATCAGCGCGCCGAAGGTCGGCGAGCCGGGCTTGGAGGGATCGCTGGGCAGGGCGGCGACCTCCTCCAGCATCTTGCGGATCTTTTCCTTGTTTTCCTTGTCGGCCTTTTTGTCGAGCCGCTCGTCGAGGGCCTTGCCGTAGGCGTTTCGGTCATGCTTGTCCTTGCCCACGTGGCAGACGTTGCACTTCACCCGCTCGACCTCGGCCGCGAGTGGCGACCCCTCCTTCACGTACAGGTCCTTGAACTCGTCCTGAAACTGCTTGATGGCCCAGGCTGGCCGGGCCATGGTGCCGCAGAGCAGGGCGATACCGAGACCAAGAACGAAGGCGTGCATGCCGTTACGATTCATCGCTGAACTCCAGGAGGGATGGTCCGGCCTGCCGCCGGACGACCCCATCACTAGACATTCAGGCCGCACGGCCGTCAAGAAATGATTCGCCCCCTGCCGCCGCGTCGGTGGCATGTCCGGCACAACCCGCAGTCCTGACGCAGGCCACCGCCCTTGCCGGCCCAGGCTGGCGCCGCCTGGTCATGACGGCCTGTCGCCCTCCGTGGCGCCCGGCGCCGGGCCGGCGCTCGGCCGCCGGTCAGCCGCCGCCTTGAGCCACAGCGCGGCGACGGTCAACAGCAGTCCGACCACGGGAAGGAGCCACGACAGCCGGCTCGCCGCCGGCCGCCGCTCGACCGCGACCGTCGGCATGCCCCGTGCCGGGGATGACAATTCGATCCCATGCTCCTCGGCGCAGGCGGCCAGATCCGCCATCAGCACCGCCGGCCGCTGGTAGCGGTCGTGCGGATCCTTCGCCATCAGCCGGGCGAGGATCGCGACGAGCCGGACGGGAACGTCGGGGCGGATCGCCGTGATGTCCGGCGGTGGATCCTGCTGGTGCTGCAGCAGTTTCTGCACCATCGTTCCCTCGGCGAACGGCGGCCGGCCGGCCAGCATGTAGAACAGCGTGCAGCCGAGCGAATACAGGTCGCTGCGTACGTCGGCGGCCCGCGGGTCGCGGGCCTGCTCCGGGGAGATGTAATCGAAGGTCCCGAGCGTCATGCCGCTCACGGTCAGGTCGGCGTCGCCGGCGGTCGGCGCCAGGCGGGCCAGGCCCATGTCCACGAGTCGCGCCCGTCCGGCCGGCGTGATGACGATGTTGGAGGGCTTGATGTCGCGGTGCACGACGTCCCGAGCGGAGGCATGCTCGAGCGCATCGGCCACCTGGGCGACGACATCCATGGCCCGGCCGACCGCGAACGGCCCCTCGTCACGCACCAGATCCCGCAGGTTCTGCCCCTCGATGTACTCGAAGACGATGTAGTGCCAGCCGCGGTCGCTGCCGACGGCGTGCACGCGACCGATGTTCTCGTGGTCGAGCCGGGCCGCCGACTGGGCCTCGTTGCGGAACCGCCGCAGCATCTCGTCGTCGGCCGACTGAGCCCGCGAAAGGACCTTCACGGCCACGATCCGGTCGAGCGTGGTGTCGTGGGCCCGGAAGACCGCCCCCATGCCCCCGCCTCCGACGAACTGCTCGAGCCGGTAGGGGCCCAGCATCGTTCCCTGAAGGGCGCCGCCGATCGCCGTCGTCGACACCGTGTCGGGCGGCGTGGCCGGCTGTCCGGCCGAGATCACGGTCGCATCGCTCGCCGGATCGGGGCTGCCGTTCGGCGGGCTGGTAGCCGGGCGAGAAGTGTCGTCGCGTTCCATGCCCGGACCCTACCACCGTGCCGCGCTGCCGGTCAAAGCCGACCGCCGATGCAACCCCCGGAAACACAACGACCCCGCCCCTCCGGTTGCGGAGGGGCGGGGCGTGTTGCGTTCGAATCTTCCGTTCGACCCGATCAGCCGGCCTGACGGGCAGCGAGCCGCTTCTTCCGCCGCTTCATCCAGTCGAGCCCGGCGAGGCCTCCGATGCCCACTCCGGCCAGGGCGATCGTACCCGGCTCCGGCACCGCGGCGACGCGGAAGCCGTTGGAGACGTTGGCCGCAGTCGACAGGCGGAAGTTCTGGGCAGCGGTCGCAGCCCATGCCGACGGTATCGCAGCGTAGCCTCCGCCGACCGACACGAAGTTGTTACCCGCACCGGCCGAGTCGGTCATTTCCCCGACGTTGCCGAACATGTCGTACATGCCGTAGGCCGAGGCGGAGTTCACGTAAGACTCGGCGTTGACCGGCAACGTGGTCACATCGCTGAAGTTGCCGGAGTTCGCCAGGCTGAAGTTCGTCACCTGGGCCGTCGGTACGCTATTGCTGTTGGTCGCGTAGGTCGTGTAGCTCGACCCGTTGAAGAACGCTGCCTTGTACCACTCGTTCGCACTTGGCAGGAAGACCTGGGCACCGGGGTTGCGGGCGACGATGGGCCCACTGACGGCATTGGCCAGGGTGTAGGCACCGGACTCCGTCGAGGACGTCCCGGTGGCTCCGTTGTTGAGCCAGTTCACGAACCGGGCAGCCGAGAACCATGTCACGAAGTTGACGGGCATGCTGCCGTAGGATGTCCCAGCCGGCGCTCCTGTGGGAGCCCCTGCCTTCACGGAGTACTTACTCCCCGCCCCAGCCCCGGCGTTGAACGAGATGCCGCCGTTTATGGACGACCCCATACTGCTGCTATAGATCGAGTTCGGGTTGGTTCCGTTGGGATCGACCGAGTTCAAAAACGCAACGTACTGGGCGTTCGTCGTCTCTGTGGTCGCCATTTTGAAGACACTCGAGACGGCCCCCAGACCGGACGGGTTCGACGACGCATTGCCCGTATTACCCGGGTTGCCCACGACGTTGTAATTGATCGGCACACCGAAGGCGTTCACGGCGAGGCTCGCCACGGCGAACGCCAGGCAGCCCGCGAAGGCCCTCATGTTCTGCATCCGGGCTCCGCGGCCGGAACCCCAAGTCCAGCGCTTGTTGCGGCGGCAGTGCAAGCCGTTGACCCGTGCCGGGGCCGAGCCCTTGCGGCGGTATTCCGGGTGCCGGCTGCGCTTCTGCGTCGGCTCGCGATCTCGACCGAAGTCGACCGCGTAGCTCACGTCCAGCTCGT
>Ga0315906_10001253_pt1 | contig 38219 bp, 57 predicted proteins | sample LakEriMetagenome_4_FD_203526 | JGI IMG/M metagenome (GOLD analysis project Ga0315906, IMG submission 203526) | Freshwater fungal communities from buoy surface, Lake Erie, Ohio, United States - Buoy 2 MA122 | ecosystem: Environmental > Aquatic > Freshwater > Lake > Lake biofilm | place: USA... | reverse complement strand
TTGCCCTTTGCCTATGCTCACTTTTGCCCCCCAATTTTTCAATTGGTGCATTAACTGGTCTAGCCTCGTTCATAATTTACTGAATGCCAAACGGTTTTACCATTGTTCCAACTCTCTAACCACCGATAGTGAAATGGAACAAGCAAATATAACTTCATGATACATAACTTTTTGCATTGGATTTTCGCTTTCGGTTTGGGTTAGATTTGATTTTGTCAAAGATACGCAAATACGCGCACATATACGCGCGTGTGTGTGTGCGTGATCGCGCGCGTACCCGGGGGGGTGTGCCTGGGCGCGCGTGTGCGTACCCGTGTGTGGTATGTGTCTCCACCTGTCCCCGGCAGAAAAAAAATTTTGTGGTAACGTGGTAAGGTGTGGTAAGTAGAAAATGTTACATACTTACCACGCCAAACGCATTGATATGTAATACATTATATACTTTGTGGTAAGGTGGTAAGTAAAATTCATTAATTAGTATATATATATATATAAAATACGCATATATACATATATAGTTGATAATCAATAATAGTTGGATTTATTGAAAAAAAAATATTTTGTTCCGGGTAATTTATAGGAAAGTACTTACCACATTACCACAAATTGGATTTTTAGAACGGAGGTGATTGATTATCAGGCTGAAAAGTGTGGTAAGTGGTCTTACCACATCTTACCACATTATAGCACTTGACCATGGCTGGTCCTTTCCGTTTTGTTTTGGGATCGCCGAATAGTTTACGGAGTTCGATACCGAACTTGGCCATATGTCGTATTTGTTGTTTGGTATTGATTTCTATTTCATTTTTTATTTCGGTGGCGGTGAGCCAGTCGATGTGTCCTGATCCGTCGGGGGGGTAGAAGAATTGGAGGATAAGTTCTCGTTCGTAGCAGATGGAGGTGAAGTCATCGGACACGTCTCCGAGTTGATTGACCTCGTCGGTGGACAGGAGCCATGTTTCGCCTGCTGCGTATGCGTGGTAAGCTTCCATGAAGAGTTCCACTCGGTCAATGGCATTGATACGATTGAAGTCTATCGATTCCACTTTTATTGGAAGGATACGGGTATTGCCGGTCGGGTCGGATATGACTTCGTTAGGGTTGGAAGTACCGCACAGGACGGCTAGGCGTTTGTAGTCCATGTTGTCCCGACGGTATGGTGCGCGAAGGGAGAAGGTGTCTTTGGAGGTAAGTTCTTTGAGGCGTTTCTCGTCCTGTTTGGATTTGCCACCCATTTCGTCGTCCATGACAATGAGTTTCTGGCACATGAGCAGTTCATCGTCTTTGCCTCGGTCGAGTTTGGATTCTGCGTAGTACGACCGAAGGGAGTTAGGCAGTAGCCGACGAAAGAACTCTGTTTTGCCGTTGTATTGGGGGCCGGTGAAAACGAGCATGGACCGCACGGGGTATCCGTCTATGGCGGCGTGTATGCCGATGAGCCACTTGCGTATCCAGTTGGCTGCGTGTGGGGTATTGGTACGAACGCAGGAGATGAGGGTATCGATGACACCGGTTGGTTGTACCGATTGGTGTTTGGCGATGAACTCCTTGATGGGGTGGTAGGTGGGGGTTTGGTTGGAGAACAGTATGGTCTGGACCAGGTCCTTGGTGACGTTGGGTGTGTTGAACACGGCTCTGGCGTTGAGGTAGATGTCGTTGATGTCTTCTTCGAGGAGGGCTTCGCCGGAGCGGGATTTCTCGAGTTTGTGGGTTACGGCGTTTCGTTTGACCGGGTACTTGGTCTTGATGAACATGATAAGGCCTTCGATCAGGTGTTCGGGGTCTGAGGCGAGGGTGGCCAGGGTCACATCGGGTCGGGACTGTACGCTCCGTGCGATGGATTCGGCTTGTGTGGTTGACAGGTCGCCTCTGCTGGACAGTACGGATGCCACGTCTTCGCCCGATGCCTTGGCTGTTGCGGCCAGGGTTATGAGATCTCGGTTGGTCTTGGGCAGTGTCACGCCTGCCTGTTTGAGCATGTGGTAGAAGGTTCCGATGGTGACACGGCGTCCGGTGGTGTCACGGCGCAGTGCGATGGAGTACTGTCGGTCGGCCTGCTCGGTGGAGTACTTGGCACTCATGGAGCAGAGCGAGTGGAAGTGTGAACGGCCTGACTCGCCCAGTTCGTCGGCCAGGGCGAAGGAGAGGTTGAGGTAGTCTTCGTAGGATTCGGCGATGCTGACTCCGGATGCTACGGCGTCGGATACGAGTTGGCTGATTTGGTCACCGGTGTATACGATGGGTAGGGACTTGGGTACTACTACACGGCGTGCCTTGGTCTTGGCTGTTCGGCTGGACTCGTTGACGACCAGGTCCGGGTCATACGATACGAACCGAAGTGATACGATGTTGCGTGGTTTGGAGTCGATGACTACGCCGTAGGTGTCGAAGTAGTATTGTTGGAGCCAGTCGAAGGATTCGTTGTGTTTGTCGGGTTTGACTTTGACCATGATGGCCACGCCTTGGCGGCTGACCGAGTCGAACAGGGCGTAGGTGTACGGGTCCAGTGCCAGTGCGGTTCGGTTGCATTCGGTGTCGATGTCGATGCAGATGAATCCTGAGTGTTTGACCAGGGACGATTGGTTGCGTTTGGTGAACACGCCGCTGACGGTCACGCACGGTACGGATCGTTTGGCGGTGTCGCGGGAGTCCTTGTCCTCACAAGAGCGGACGGCTTCGACTTGTTCGGCCCATTTGCCGTTGCGTATGCCATCGAGCAGTTCGCTGATGGCGAGCATGGCTGATGGTTCGGTTGCGTATGCGTTTGGGAACAGGGATATTTGGCTCATGGTGTGTGTCCCTGCGAGACCGACCTGGCCGACATGGATGGGAAGGCTCGTTGGGGAAGGCGAATATAATGTAACGCTACGAGTTACGAACCAATGTTGAAAACTTTCCTATGAGTACTTAAAAATAATTTCATTGTATTTTTGAAGGAAATCCTCAAAAGAGTTTATATGGATAAAACTAACATTATCCATATTGTTTGATCCGTTATCGATAACCCAGTAAATTTCTATTGGTATATCTATTCCAGTAATCCTTACATTGATATTTGATACAACTTTATTACTATTTGAATTCCAGGCCGTGTGGCCATTATCAATAAGGTGTTTTATTATCGATGATTTTAGATTTTGCATCAATTATAACTCTATTTACTATTATTTTTTTCTTTCTTGCAATGTAATAACATTTAATACACCTAGTACTATTTTTATATATAATAGAATCGCAATCAATACATTTTTTAAATATAAATTCTCTAGTTTTTTTTCTAATATTTTTAAAATCTAATCCATGTACTTTACCATGGCAATTTATACATAATGTAATACCATTATCTATGTCAAATCTTTTTTCAATAGATACTGACCATGGTATTATATGATGAGCTTCAAGATTAATATTCGAGTTGCAATGTTTGCAATTATAATTATCCCTTTTTAATACAGCATTCCTCCATTTGTATATTTCCCTTGAATATTTTGATCTTTTATTTGTATTGTATTTTCCTCCTTTCCAAAAATTAGACTTTTCCCCTTTTAATCTTTCAGATTGGGCGTCATTTTGACATTTTGATGAGCAGTATTTATTTCTATATCTTTTTTTTTCACCATTTAATTGCCATTGGTTTCCACATCTTTTACAGTTTTTATATCTGGGTTTTATATTGTGTTTTTTGCCTATCCTTTGATTAGATTTGTTTTTGTTTTGGCATTCTTTTGAACAAGTAAATACTCTGTTTTCTTTTGATTTTTGTATATCAAAAGAGGCATTACATACCTTACAGTTTTTTATAATTCTGTTTTTTTTATTAAACATTTAAAATACCCCCCAATCAAACAAAGGCTACCCAGTGTCCGCTTATGCGAAAAATGGCAATGTTTGAAATAGGGGGATTTAAATATCATAGTAACTGAGTAGCATTACAAAAATATATTATGATTCAATAAATTGCATATATTTTTCATAAAAATCATCGAATGTTTTCACAATCCAATATTGCGCTCCTGCTCGTTCAACCTTTTCCTTGAATTCATGTTGAGCTGTTGACATTCGATCTTTTCCAATCTTTATTTCAATCCAAACCGCATGGGCTATACCGTTTTTATTGATGTTAGCCGATATGTCTGCAATACCTTTTGCTTGGGTTGATGGGCGGTAATATCCACCATTGACATGAGCTTTTTCTTTAACCCAAAGTCCAGTATTGTTTATGCGTGATGCAAAGTGTCCAGAGAAATTCAGAAAGTCGCATATTGCTGATGTACAGCCATTTGCAGTTGTTGTTTTATATTTTTTCACAGGCCTGTATGAATCTGGGAATTCTGGGTATTTACGTTTATTTTCCTCAATGGCAAGTGCTTTGAGCCTGTCGAGTGGCTTCATATATATGAGTGCGTAAGGTTCGTACAAAAATAAAAAAATCTTCCAATAAATTTGGAGTATCGAAAATTTGTTTATCTTCGCATCATGGTACTGATAAACCTCACGGACGACCAGTCGATAGAGTTGAAGCATATCGAGAACCTGGGTCTTATTGCGTTGACTACGACCCAGTGGGGGAATGAAAGCACAACGGTGTATCTGACCAAGGAGGAGGTGGTTTATGTTGCCGAGTTCATGTTGAATTATATTGATTCGGTATCATGAGGAAGGAGTTGCGAATATTGATACCGGTGACAATGCACGAAATGATTCGCATATTGGCACGAAGGAATAAAAGGACTATTACCAAGGAAGTGGAATTACTAATCGAAAATCATATAAGAAATGGAAATCAAAGGAAGAGTGAAGACAATCCTGCCTATTGAGCAGGGGGAGAGTAAGAACGGAAAAGGATGGAAGCGTCGTGACTTCATTGTGGAGTTCAAGGATGGCAGTTACGACAAGCTTGCGGCGTTCACGGCCCGTACTGATGCGGCGCTTGAGCGTGTAGGGAACTTGGCTGAAGGGGCTGAGGTGAACGTGGCTTTCAATGTGGAGAGCCGTGAGTACAACGGAAAGTATTATACGAACCTGAACGCTTGGAAGATTGAGTTGCTTCAGTCTGCACCGGCTACCGACTTGCCGTTCTGATGAGAAACAAGTTGGCTGGAAAGTTCAAGGGTAAGAGCAAATCGGCTCGTTACTTCGCATTGAATCCTGATTCGAGGGAGAAGAAGAACGAGTACAACAAGGAATACCACAGTACCGAGGAGAGAAGGAGGTATCGGTCCCGGCTCAACAGGGCGAATCGTACCTCCGGCTCCAAGGTCGGTGACGGCAAGGATGTGAGCCACACCAAGGATGGTGGAACCACGCTTGAGAAGGCCAGCTCGAACAGGGCTAGGAATGGAAGAGGTAACAAGCCAAGACTTAAATAGGTATTACATCGAGGGGATTGACCACATGTTGACTGCCAGGGTATGCAAGATGTTGAAGCATAAATGGCAGAACCTGAACGACTGTAGTGTGGACATGCCCAGGATGATACAGTACTACGGCTCTGATCGGGAGACGTTGATTAAGATAATAAAATGGTATGAATCGAACCTGCTTGTTACTACCTTTACCATTAATGGTTGAGTTGGTGATATTCAGGGTCAAGGACTTCTACTGCGGTTATGTCAGGGGCAAGGTTTATTTGTGTGCTTTTGGCGAGACTGTTGAGGATGTGGCGGAGGAGTTGTTGCATAATATAGAGGTATACGAGTTCATACAGATGGAACTTGCTTTGAATGACTTATTGAACGAACTACAAATATCAAGACCCAATGAACCTGACGAATCAACAACTACTTAACTGCTACGAGCAGCTTATCGACATGAAGCGCAACGGCTCCATTGTTGCGTATTTATTGAAGGGCAAGATTGCCCAGTGGGAGAAGGACAACATGGTCCGTATCAACTCCATTCTTGAGAAGATGAAGGAGATTGACATGGAGTATTGGCAGCATACGGCCATTGATGGTCGTGTGGAGTACAAGATGGTTGACGGAGAGGATGGCAAGCGCGAACCTGTATTGATTGAGGGTAAGACCCGTGAGGAGTTCGAGGCTAAATATAAGGAGTTGCTGTCCACCGAGACAACTATGATACTATGATTATAACCGTTACGGGACTTCCAAGGAGTGGTACGGCATTCGTGTCGATGCTGCTGAACATGCACCCTAGCTGTGTGGCTTATCATGAATTGGCTGCATACGACAGGAACTGGCGTTCAACGATTGTGGACAGTTATTGGGATATCGTGGCTGACTGCAACACATATGGGTTTATGCCTGAGGCTTGGATTCGTTCGGAGCGCAGGATTATGATTGACAGTGATGTTGTCCAGAGCCATGTTAGTTCGGAGATAGCTTGCCGTAAGTTGATTGATCCGGATTTGATGCCTGCTTTGCGAATCATGTTGGAGGACTGGCGAGACCGGTACGATCCGATGGTGATACACCGGAACGATGTGTTCACGTTCGAGGGGTGTGTGGCGATATGGGAGTATTGTTTTGGGAAGCCTGTTCCGTATATGAAGATAGAGCAGTTGATAAAGTTGAATGTACAACATAAGGATCCGCACATCAAGTTCGGACCGGAAGTGGAGTTTATATTATGAGGTTGACGGAAGAACAACACAGCCACCTCGAGGGGTTGGCCAAGGATGATAAGAACATCAAGGTTCTATTGGATTGGTACGATTCGGTGGTGAACAATAGTGCTTATGAAAGTTATGTTGCCAGGAAGGTGACGCTTGACCATTGGAACGCGGATTTGATTAATTTCAAGCCGTCGTTGTTCAGCAAGGATGATGATGACGAGGAGAAGGCGAAGGCCAGGGACAAGGAGGTTGACAGGGTGTTGAAGTATTTGGAGAAGCAGACTGATTTGTACGAGCAGACTGAAGGGCTGTTGACCAAGCTGACCGGAGATGAGCAGGAGGCGTTGAACAAGGATACCAGGTTAAGGCAGAGTACGGACAGGGCGTTCAGGGCAAAAACGAGTTGAGATGGAACACAGTTATGATTTGAAGATATACAACGGACGGGTCAAGGTTTATGTGGATGGATATGTGATGTTCACGTTCAACCAGATTGACTTCAAGGGTTATTATTCGTACAAGGATGATACGGATCTGTATGGTATTGATGTGTATTTGATGAATGAGAAGGGTGGTGCTACCACGATGGAGGTATACTTCAAGACCAAGCACAATTGGTTGAATATATTGGCACTGTTGGATAAGCACCTATGATGAAGCAGACGGCTGTTGAATGGATGATAGAGCAGTTGGACAATCCCACTAGGGAGACTTCGTGGCCGAAGGTGAAGGAGAATGCGTTGAAGATGGAGCAGAGGCAGATGATGGAGGCTTATGTGAAGGGATTGAGATGTATTACATACGATGATTACAATGATATGAACCATAAAACTAAAACAAAATGATTTACAAGATTTCGACAGTGGCGTTGGGGCTTGGTTGCATTTTCCTTGGTACACGCATGAAGGTGGTACAGGAGAAGGTTGACCAGGTTGACCAGGCCGTAACCGAGCAGAGTGAGTCGGTGGTTTTGCTGACTGACCGCAACGAGAAGCTCAATGCGATGAACACGTATCTCCTTGAGGAGAATGCGAGGTTAATCAACCAAGTGAACGAATTGAAATTTATTAATGACAAAAAACCCTTAATCATCTACAAAAATGAAAAGACTACTCCTATCAATGACAGTGCTTCTGAGTTGTACAATGAGTTACTCTCAAAGCGTTACGGAACAGGTGAATGATACATTGGTTTACACGCCGGCCTATCTTATGGAGGCTTTGATGAGCGACTTGAACCAATGCGATTTGGATCGTATGGAATTGAAGAAGGCCAAGGCGGAGTTGGCGTTGATATACATTGACCTTGCCAAGCACAGCAATACGATATCCTCGTTGAAAACCGATTTGAAGTCCCTTCGTTCGGAGCGTGATACGCTTGAGGCGCAGAACATGCAGATGGCCATTGACAACACGAAGGCTATGAAGCGTGTGAAGAAGAGCCGCAACGGGTGGTTTGTCACGGCTGTGATGGCTACGCTTGGTATGGTAGGCATTCATTACAATTGGAAGGAAAGTTGGGTTGATGTAAGATGAGATACTTATCCGTTTGCAGTGGCATCGAAGCCGCCAGTGTCGCTTGGCACGATATGGGATGGCAACCCGTTGCCTTCTCCGAGATAGAACCGTTTCCCAGTGCGGTTCTGAAACACAGGTTCCCACATGTCCCGAACTGGGGGGATATGACTAAATATGAGTCTTGGCCCGATACGGAGGTGAACCTATTGGTAGGTGGTACACCGTGTCAGTCTTTCTCGGTAGCGGGATTGAGGCAGGGTTTGAAAGACCCAAGGGGAAATCTTATGCTGACTTTTCTGGCTATTGCAGACAAGTATAGACCGGAGTGGGTGATATGGGAGAATGTACCAGGTGTTTTATCATCCAATGGTGGAAAGGATTTTGAATCTTTCCTTGACGGCTTGGAAGAAATAGGCTATGTTTGTGATGTTGAAATTTTGGATGCACAAAATTTCGGAGTCGCACAAAGAAGAAAAAGGGTATTCGTATGCGCCCAAAGCGTAGAAACTATATTGAGTCAGAAGACGATTTTATCCGCGCTAACTATCGCACAATGTTTAGCCGAGATATTGCACGTCATCTTGGTAGAAACTTTAAAAGTATACGGAAGAGAGCCGCTAAAATCGGAGTCAGTCAGCCAATCAAGAGATGGAGTGGAGAGGAGGATGAGGTTATTCGGTCTGCTTACGGAAAACTGCAACTACAGGAATTGGCAACAGCTCTTGGTAGATGTCTTTCAGAAGTTTCCACCAGAGTCAAGAAATTGGGATTTGCCAAGTGGGGGAAAGAGCGAAAAGGAACTCACGCTGGAAGACCTATTGTTGGGTTTGAATCAGGACGGCCAGTCTACACTCACAGAAGGATCGTTGAACAAAGCATTGGACGACCTTTACGATCTGATGAGATTGTACACCACATCGACTTTGACAAGGGAAATAATGGAATCGAGAATCTGTATGTTTTTCCAGATAGGGGAAGCCATAGGTCGGCTCATATGTCGTTTGAGCGGATTGTCCCCAAACTCGTCAAGCACAATATTGTCTTTTTTAACACTTCAAACGGAACTTACGAATTATGCGAGAAAAACAAGTGGAAAATTATTTAGCGAAATGGACGGGTTTTTCCCGTATGATGATTTCATCAAACAAGCCGAACGTACGACGTCTGTTATCGGAAACTTTGGAAACAGGGGAAGTGCCGCAAAGGTTTTATTTGAGTCAGAAAGCGTGTCAAGGCATCCTGCGCCGAGCCGAGAAAAGAGGCAAGCAGCTGCCGGATCAACTGAGGATGGCGTTGGAGTCGGTAGCCAATGGATGAGTCCTAACGGAGCCGACACTGTTGGCACGTTGAGGGCTAGGGACTATAAGGGTCCTAGCACGGATTCCATCCATGAGGGTAGGGGACTTGCGATATCGGCTTGGTGGAACGGAGACCAGACGGAATCGACCGTGACTACTAGGAGTGGTGGCCAGTACATGCCTGACAAGGATAACTTTGGAGCTGTGTTGACACCTACGGTGATTGACCGGGCGGCGTTCAACCAGGGTGAGAATGCCCAATACGACATCAAGATTGAAGAGTCGCAGGTCATGCCATCGTTGGTGGCTAGGGGGCCGCATGCTGTTACGGTCATTGACCGCTCTGCCATGAATGCGGGATTTGATTTCGACCGGGACCCTGGTATAGAGCAGTCTGATACGACACCGACGCTCATCAAGAGTGGACCACATGGTGTGGCGATACCGATAGCCATTCAGGATGTGACTACGCGCGACAAGGCTCAGAATGGCAAGGGGTGGAATGATGATGGAACAGCATATACTATAGATACCCATGCTACGCAAGGGGTCGCCCAACCCATCTCCATCCAAGGCAATTTGGTTGGAAGGGACAGTGGTGGTCCGCAAGGCATGGGTGCGTCTGTCGATGGTACGATGTATACCTTGACCAAGTCGGATGTGCATGCCGTTGCCCATGCCTTCAAGATCCGTGGAGGTTCTCCTACCGAGACTGGCGAGTATGGAGGCACACCTGGCAAGGCTGCCAGAAAAGGATACCTCGGTTCCGATGAGTTGGCTTTCACCATTGCCGCCTCTCAAGACCAGCAGATAGCGTATCGAAAGGTTCGCAGGGCGAAGAGTGCGGATGATTTCGAGACATGGAAGCGTGACGAGGTGATTAATACATTGAACTGTTTCGACCAGGGTGATGTGAGGGCCGTCAATGTGGTTCTGACTTCGTTCGGTTTCCTACCTACCCAGGGCAGCAAAGCACACGGATTGGGTATTGAGCAGGAACTGAGTCCTACCTTGAGGAGTGGTTGTGATGCATATGGGGTGTATCAGGAGCCTGTGGCCGTGGATGTGTATAATCAAAAAACAACTGGGAATGTCATGGGTATTGTTAGGGAACAACATGGCACGAATACCAATGCGGTATTGATTCCACCTATGGCCGTGGATGTGTATAATCAAGCGATTGATGGGCAAGTTGCGGCTACTATTACCGAAGCGGTAGGTGGAACAAATACAAGTGGAGCCAAGGTGATGATGCCTAATATCAGTCCGACCATAACCCAATGCAAGGGAAGTAGGGGAGGTTCATCTATGGAAGCCATTGATGAGATAAAGGCGATATATGCCCAACAGCCTATGGCCATCCGCAGACTTACCCCATTGGAATGTGAAAGACTCCAAGGGTTCCCTGATAATTGGACGCTGATTCCTTGGAAGAACAAGCCTATCGAAGACTGTCCTGACGGCCCTAGGTATAAGGCATGTGGAAACTCGATGGCTGTTCCGTGTATGAGATGGATTGGACAAAGGATAAACGATGCGAAAGCCGAACTATTCTGAAGGGTTTGACCCTCCACCGCCCAAGTGGGTATACGAGCCGGTTCCGGACTTCGCTTCCATGAAGCATCCGAAACTGGAGGAGGACAAGTATTGGGAGGAGCAGAATAGGAGATGGATTGAGGGTCATGCCGGTCTGACCGGGGCGCATTACTTCTATTTGCAGGAGTGTTTCCTGAATGATATTGATGGAAATGTTTTTCGTCCTGCGTGGAGGGATGTGGATGAGTTGATGTTCCAGTGGGTTGATGAATGTATGGAGTCAGGCCAGAGTCTGCTTGTATATAAGCGACGTGAGGTTGGGGCGACTTCGGTATTTGCGAATCTGCCGTATTGGTTCATGAAGGTGTATCCCGGATGCAGGATTGGACTTACCAGTGGTAAGGGTAACGACGGTATCAACGGTATGTTCAACGACAAGGTGCTGTTCAGCTATAATAGGTTCAATCCGATTGTATTTAACACCAAGCCTGTGCAGATGAACAATACCAAGAATGTAACGAGCTTGGAGGTGAGTCTGAAGGTATGGAACGAGAACATAAGTACCGAGGAGTTAAGGACGAGTGTGTTGTTCTGTAAGGAGACGAGCGAGAAGCCAGACAGTCCTACGAACTTGTCGGGTCGAAGGTATAAGTATGTGTATGTGGACGAAGGTCCGCTGCATAGCAGGGTTGAGGATTTTTTGGGGTCTATCTTTCCTGCGATTAGTAAGGGGATTGATAGGACGGGATTATTGGTGATTGCAGGTACGGTTGAGCCGAAGTTGACTCCGAACCAGGTTGCTGCGTTTTACGATTTGATTGAGAGGAGTAAGAATTTGAATGTGCGAAGCGAGATGGTTCCTGTATGGATGGGATTGATAAGCAAGAACGGATGGAGTGATGAGAAGGCGGGTATGGATTGGTATTGGGAGAACTACAAGCGTTTTGAGGAGAGTGGTGATGTGAAGGGGTTGAGGGATTTTCGGATGCAGTATCCAAAGGACGAGCAGGATATATTCGATTTGTCACAGGGTGGATTTTTCGAGCCTGATGTGGCCGATTTGCTTGGACATACATATAAGCAGTTGTTATCGGAAAGGAATCCTGAGGTTGCCTACAGGATGATAAATACGGGTTCGGGTGTCGAGGCCGTTCCTGATTCGGTTAAAAGAGCCAAGGAGAAGGATGGGGGTCATTGGATCATTGAGATGCCTAAGAAGGGTGTTATGTATTACCAGGCCATTGACGGTATCGGTACAGGTAGGAGGGAAGGTGGAGAGAGGGGGTCTTGGATAGGTTGTATCATATTCAAGGGTTGGGATCCGGATGGTGGTTCGTTCACTCCGGTTGCCATATATTATGAGAGGCCAAATACGATTGAGGATGGTTATAGGCAGATGGCTATGCAATGGAATTTCTACAATCAATATGGTGGTGGGAAGGAGATAAATTATGAGGTGAATGCTTCAACGGGCGACCACTTCGGTACTTTTTTGGAGAAGAACAATCTGTACCAGTATGCGTATAAGAGAAAGGATTTGTCCGGAAAGGGTTATATAAATACCAAGAAGAGGGGCAGTGCCATCAACGAGCATACCAGGGAGTGGCAGGTTAGGCAGGCGAATATGTTCCTTCGTCAGCATGGTGCGAATATCAAGAGCAGGTTGTTGTTGGAATCGTTGTTGATGGGTGAGAATGAAAACGCGGATTTACGAGATGCGTTTTTGATATTCATGATAAGCGTTCCCAATTTCGACAAGCCTGTGGAGAGGAAGGAGAAGGTGAGGTATAGGAGCAAGGTTATTCTTACCAAGAACAGTGATGGTTCGTATGGATATAAGACCATTCAGGAGAAGATTGCCAACAAGGGTGAGCAGGTTCGCAGTGAGACCAAAGACCAGTATATAGACAACTTAAAGAAAAAATACGGACATTATTGGTGGCAGAAGGCCAGTGGTAGTGAAAGGGAAAAACTAAGCGAATATGACAAGGGATGAGCAGGTGGCGCACTTCAATGCGTTTGTGATGAAGATGGCTGATACGATGTTGAACAAGGGGGATGACTATGCGAATAAGGACAGGTTGAGTAATTTCAAATTGGCTGGTAGTATTACCGGTATTGGTGCGAAGTTGAATTGTTTGAATATGATAGCTACGAAGGTCGCAAGGTTGGGGGTATTGCTGAATAGTAGTGGTAGTCCCAAGCATGAGAGTGTACAGGACAGCGTTTTGGATTTGGCTTGTTATGCCACTTTGTTGTCACAGATTTTGGAAGATGAAAATAAAGTCGATTCAGAAGGGGCAGGGTGAGTACGCCATGTGGTTCAAGGTTGGTGAACGCTATGCCCGTATCCAAGAGGAGTTGAAGCCGATCCGTTGGGGTGAGGGTACTAAATATGAAATGGTCGTATATAGGGTATACGACCATGACGGGAATATTGTTGCAGAGATAGAGAGTAACAGCAGTTTGCTGATTACTTACACCAGGTGATTATTTGTTGGATGGTTTGGTGCATCCGTCTGGGCCGCACGACCAGCTTCCTTGCTTGAATGTTTTCCTTGGACTTTTGCCTGAGCCTCTTGGTTTCCCATCGCCTCTTGTAGCGAATTTGGTTTTGGGTTTTTCATAAACGCGCTCATATGCTGATTTCCCTCCTGCCAATGTCGCAGTTTTCTTCATAGTGATTGTTTCGTTGGGATTTTCAGGGTTTAGGTAGCTGTATTTTTTTGGGGGTTTTGGACCAGAGATGGGCATTGTATGTATATTTTTTTCTAAATTACAAAATAATTTATCGGATTCATGTCTATTTGAAAACTAATCAATTACTTTTGTAATCGTGGCAAAGCAGACTTGGACACGTCCCTCGGCTGGGATTTTGTTTTCACCTCCTAATGATTTTGTTAAGGAGAGCGAAAAGACCGTTGACTGGTTTACCCAGTATGCGAGATGGGCTGTGGCTACTTTTTACAACCAACCCAGGCAAGCGTTTTATAGTGGAGATATCGTAGACAAGGGTATTGCTCAGGAGGCTATTGAGAACTGGTCATATGTATTTGGTAATCAGAACAATTACCGATACAAATATATGACTACGGATTTCAGTGGGAACCAGTTGCCTGTGCAATGGATTCCCGGTGGGAAGATCGGATCCTTGGTTGACCACATGAAAGGTATTTTATTGAGCAGTGTGGAGAACATTGAGGTTACGGCTAAGAATCTGAGTCGTGATGTGGCCAGTAAGCGGGCCAAGATGTTGGAGAAGTTGATGATACAATACGAGTTAAGGGATTTGGTGAAGGGTGAGATGCCTGAAGGCATTGAGTTTACGCCGGTTAACGACCCTGAGGCTGTGTTGGACACAAGGGAGGACATTGCCAAATATGTAGACAAATGGCAGGACAAGTACAGTATTGTTGCTGAGAAGATAGGTCGCAGTCAGATATTCATGGACAGTCTGAAGGAGAAGTTCTTACAGGATGGAGCCAATCAGATTGTTGGTGGAATCAGCGGTATGTTGACCGAGGTTCAGAACGGTCGTGTTGTCAATACGGTTATTCCTGATTATGAATTGATTTGGGATAACAGGGATAATGATCCGTTTAACAAGCAGGCTTATTTGTGTGGCTATGTTAAGCACAATGTTCCTTATCAAGAGGTTATCCGTCGTTATAAGCAATGGTTGACTCCTGAGGAGATGGAAGAGATTCGTTTGATTGCTTCCAGCGGGTATGACAACATGGAGGATTTCCTGTTCTATTATAATGTTGGATTCGGTGTTGACAACAGGTTCAACTGGTGGCATAATGCAGGAACGAGCAATATGACCATGAGCCTTGCCACCGTATATTGGATTGCTCCCCGTGATTGGAGATACCGTCAGTTGCCTAACAGGTATGGTGTGGAGCGTGTGTTGCCGATAAACGACAACGAGACATATTCCGTTGATGGGAAGTCCGTCAAGGGCAAGGACATGTCCGGTGATTTTGATGGGTGGGACATCCACATGGCTACTTTGATTGGAAACAAGTACATCGTGAATTACGGTTATATGCCGAATGTGTTGCGTGATTTTGACAAGAAGGGTCGTCCGATGTTGCCTATTACGATATTCTGTTCTGGTATGGCCATCAACCAGGGTAAGTCCTTGGTGAGAAAGCTGGTTCCTTATCAGGATGAGTTGGACATGTACGCATATAAGATAAAGGAGAAGGTTGCCAAGGATGTGGGCAAGGTATATGTGTTCAACGGAAACAAGTTCAACGGCATTACATCCACGGAAATCATCAACGACTTGAAGTCGATTGGTGTTTTTGTTTCCGATGGTGGCAGTGGCGAGGTTGATGATCCGCAGAACAACCAAAGGATGGTTGAGGCTGTTGACATGACATTGGATGCGAACATCATCAGGTATGTTGAGTTGAGGCGTATGCTTGAGACCGAGATGGAGACGATTTGTTCGGTCAGTAAGATTGCTTTGGGTCAGCAGGGTGCTGTGATTGGAAAGAGTGTCCAGGAGCAGACCATCAACCAGAACAGTTACGGAACGGCCACTTTGATGTGGGGTTTGATGAAGCACTTCAACCAGGTGTTGCAGTACAATGTGAATTTGAAGCAGATGTTGTATCAGTTCGAGGATTCGGTTGAAGAGTCCTTGGTGATAGGCGAGGAGGGAAGTTTCCTTTTGAAGATTGTTGATCCGAAGGAGTTTGGCACACAGCCATTGATGGTGTTCATGGATATAGCAAGCACTTTGGATCCGCAGCAGAGATTGGAGTTGAAGAGCATTGCATTGAGTGAGGCTCAAAACGGAAGGCTTGACACGGTTGACTATGTTGAGCATATCCTGATGGCTCCTACTTTGAACCAGGCTGTGAAGGGATTGAAGTATAGTAAGAACAAACAGATAAAGGAGATGCAGGCACAGGCAAGTGAGCAGCAGATGATGCAGATGCAGCATGAGGCGAATCTTGTCCAGCAGAAGGCATTAAATGAAGCTGCTTTGGTACAAGTCAAGGAGGACAATGCTAACTTTAGGGCTGAGTTGCAGGCGTTGAGTAAGAATCTAGATTTGTTGTTACAGAAGTTGCAACAAGGACCTCCGAGTGTGAGTCCGTTGACCATGCAGATGGCACAGATGGCACAGGGTCCGAGTCCGGAGGAATTGGCCATGATGCAACAACAACAGGAGCAGGAACAACCTCCGATGGAAGAAGAACCACAACAAGAACCCATGTAATATGAAAACAGAAAAGGAAATGAAAGAGAAGTGGGAGATATCCGACGCTCTTGAAACTCTACAGAAGGCCGAAGAGATTCGTGCCAATCGTGCTTTGATGGCGAAGGTTGCCAAGGCGGCAGCCAGGATTCAGAAAGTTGTAACGATGCCTAAGGCAAAAACATCAAAAAAGAAATGAAAGCAAAACTAGGATCAGGCGAAAGGTTCGCCGCTATCGAGGCAAAGGCCGAGAAGTTCTATGCCAAGAAAGGCAAGTCAGCCAAGCAGGCCAAGGCGGTCGCAGGTGCTATTGCGGCCAAGGTTGGCATGAAGAAATACGGTAAAAAGAAAATGACAGCTATGGCTGTAAAAGGAAAGAAGAAATGAACCTTACACCTCACTTCACTTTAAAGGAGCTTACTGATAGTCCTACGGCTAAGGCGAAGGGGATTGACAATACTCCTACGGCAGAGCATTTGGCTAACATGAAATATGTATGCGAAAAGATTCTTGAACCAACTAGAGCGTTTTTCGGCAAGCCTGTTCAAGTGAACAGTTCGTACAGATCGCCTGCTTTGAACCGTGCTGTCGGGGGGAGTTCTACCTCTCAGCATGTTAACGGTGAAGCGGTTGATTTTGAGATACCTGGTATTTCAAACAAGACTGTTGCCGATTGGGTTTCCGAGAACTTGGAGTTTGACCAAATCATATTGGAGTTTTTCAAGCCTGAAGAAGGTGTAAACTCCGGCTGGGTGCATGTATCATTGAAAAAGAGTGGTAACAGAAAGCAGAAGTTGGTGGCATTGAAGGATGGAAGCAAGACTGTATATAAGCCTGTAACTGATTTTGACCCAAACAACGACTATGAACAATACAGATAAGATGATAAATTTCCTTGGCAGCCTACTTGTATTGGGTGTGGCTATCGGCATATTCATAATGCTGATGAGTACGGTCATGCCTGATGAGAACAGGGAGTTGCTGATTGCATTCGTTTCGGTACTGTTCGGAGCGATGTCAGGTTCTTTGAAAAAGATAACCGGTGATGAGAGTTTACTTATCGATGAATTGTCAAGGAAGAACAAGGAATTGGAGGAGAAACTTAGTAAAATGACACCAAAGGATGAACAGTAAGGTTTCCATAGGCATAATAGTTGTGGCTGTTGTCGGACTGCTTTCTTTCATGGTTTCCGTGATTCAGGATTTCAATGAGGCAAGTTTTGTCCGTAGTAGTGGTATGGTTACTGCTAAGGATAGTTTGTTATCAGCCAGACTTGATTCATTGTATGCCAAGGATTCCATTCTTACGGCTATGGTTTTAGAACAGAATAAGAAAATCGAATCAATGGGTAATTCCATTGTCAATATAAAAAGCAACATAACCACCATTGGTAAAATAATAACCGAAAACAAATGAAAAACGAACCTAAAGTACGCACCAAGGTACGCACACGCCGAGGTGGAGATATTGTAAAGACAAAGACCGTAACCAAGGGTGATGGCATGAAGCGTGTTGAAAGAACCAAGACCAAGATTGGTCAGGCTGGTGTTTATACGGGTAAGTCTGTTGTTGAAAAAGGTCCGATGGGCAAGTCAATGACCGGCTCTTTCTCTTATAAATCAAAGGATGGCGGGTCATATGGTGGTGCTATCGAGAAGATAAAAGCTGGTGGTATGAAGACCAAGCGTACCAGTTCATATGATACATTCAGCGAACCCGCTGCTACATATACCATGAGTGGTGGAAAAAAGGTTAATGTACCTGCTTACACCTCCACTGATAAGACCAGTATGGTTAAGAGAAAGGGTATGGGTATGAAGTCAAAAGTTGTCAAAAGAACAATGGGCGAGAGTTACGATGCCTATGGCAACAAGGTTCCTTCAAGAACGATTATTAAATCCAAAAAATCTAAATAACATGGCATACGGAACAAACAAGAAAAAGGCTGTTGCTAAACCCAAGCCTAAGGCTCAACCAAAGCCCAAGAAGGGTTATATTGAATCATACATGGATCTTCCTATGTCTGAAAAGATTATGAAGGCTCCAGGTTATATTGTTGGTGCGCCTATCATGGTTGGCAAGGCTCTTGGTGAAAAGGCTTCTCAAATTAAGTCTGATTATGAAAAGGGCAAAAGAATGCGTTTGCGTGAGGAGTATAAGGCTGCTGGTGGCAAGACCATCCGTGAAAAAATATCAGAAGCTAAAAAGATTTATGAGCAAATGCAGAAATCAAAGAAGACTGCACCTAAGGCTCCAGTTAAAAAAGCACCTATTAAAAAATCTAAATAACATGAAATCAAACTGCTCATCCAAGAACATGCCAGCACCAAAGCCAACCAAGGCAAAGCGTAGCGGATATCCAAAGTTGTCTCCTCGTAGGGGGAATAAGTAATATTAATCTGTAAAAATTAAAGACATGTATTCAACTACAAACAATTATGAAAAAAAAATGCGTGCTGATAAGGCTAAAAAAAAGTTGGATGAAATACGTAAAAAACCAAAGCAATTACCTAAGCCTACACCTCCGCCAAACACTTTATTGACTAAAAGTCCTAAAGTAAATCGTAATAAGCCTTCAACTCCTACAACTCCTATGAATAAAGGAAAACGTGGAAAAGGTAATGGTGCTAGACCTTCTGACATGGGAATTGATAGATGGAATTGGATGAATAGAAATCAATAATAATGGCCAAGGTAAAAGCACAGACCGCCAGTAAGTACAAGTCTCGACCCAAGGTCAAGCGGCCTGGTGTGCATGCCAAGACCAAGAGTAGTCAGGTCAAGGGTTCTAAATTCTATCAGAAACTATCAAGAGGACAAGGATGATACCAGATCGCATAAAGAACGCAATGGCCAAGGAGGGTTTGTCTGGGGTGAATAAGCCCAAGAAGACTCCATCCCATCCTACCAAGAAGGGTGTTGTGATGGCGAGCGAGGGTGGCAAGTACAAGTTGATTCGCTTCGGGGACCAGAAGATGGGTCACAATTACTCACCTGAGGCGAGGAAGTCATTCAAGGCTAGGCATGGCAAGAATATTGCCAAAGGAAAGATGTCGGCTGCGTATTGGGCCGATAAAGCGTTCTGGTCTGGACCTAGTGGGGACAAGAAAATGCCACCGAAGTCACAGAAATATAAAAGAGGAGTATGAGCGACAGCAAAGGATTAGGAGACACCATTGATAAGATTACGACGGCTACTGGAATTAAAAAGATAGTTCAGGCTATTAATGATGATAAAAAGTGTAGTCCATGTGAGGAGCGTCGGAAGAAACTAAACGAGATGTTCCCATATAAAAACAAGGAGAATGGCAACGGCAGTCAAGAAAGATCCCGCTAAATGGAAGCGGATAGTTGCCAGGGTTAAGGCCGGTACAAAAGGCGGAGACCCAGGCGAGTGGAGTGCGAGAAAGGCCCAACTTGCCGTATCTTTGTATAAGAAATCGGGAGGGGGTTATGTGGGGCCTAAGAGTGAGACGAGCCTTTCCAAATGGACCAAGCAGGATTGGACAACATCCAGCGGCAAGCCATCGGAAGGGAAAAGGAGATACCTACCCAAGGCGGCATGGTCTGCGTTGAGTCCATCTGAAAAGAGTGCGACCAACAAAGCCAAGGCTGAGGGAAACAAAAAGGGAAAACAATTCGTCAAGCAGCCAAAGTCAGTTGCTGCGAAGGTGAAGCGTTTTAGGAACGGGAGCTAACTTAAAAAACAAAATATGGAAGAGAATCAAAACAATGATGTGGCGAACATGCCAAGTATTGGAAATCATTTAAGAAACATTGTATCACAACAGCAAGAATCTGCACCTACGCAGGAAACTGCTCCTGAGGCAGTTGAAAGTCAGCCGGAGCCGCAAGTCGAGTCGGCCCCACAGGTTGAATCCACTCCTGTCATGGAGTCGGAGCCTGATACCTCATGGCTTGACCTTCCTGCACAAGGTAGTGAGTCTGTTAAAAAGGATGAAGGTCCTAGCGCCGAAGAGAAGCTAAGGTTTTACGAGGCGTTGTTACAGGACAAGGAGGCTCAACTTTTCATTGAGGCGAAGAAGGCCGGGAAGTCCTTGCTGGACATATCAAAGGAATATCAAGTGATTGACTATGACAAGATGAGTGCTGAGGACCTGGCTAAACACTATGGGCAGCACCTTGGTCTTAGTGAAGATCAGATAGAGGAGTCGATAGACAGCATATCGTCTATGAATCCGATTCAGAAGTTTGAAATGACTAACTCTTGGAAGGAGAAGCTTAACGCGGTTCAGGCTGGCAAGATTGAACAACTTGCTGGGAACTACAAGCAATCCTATGAGGAGCAGGCGTGGATACTTCAAAAGGCTTCCTCCGATTTGGAGCGGGAGGCGGCTACAATAGTGGACAAGGAGATATTCTCCACGAAGTTTACCCAGAAGGATGCTGAGGATTTTAAGAGTTTTGTACAAAACTTCAACACACTCAACTCTGACGGAACTTTGAACATGGCTGCGATGAAACAATATTGGATAGGGACGAAGATTTCGGCCATCCAAAAGGCTAATTTCGCAAGAGGTGCTTCAGAGGGAAGGAAAGAGATTCTGAAGGAGATTCATCGTCCAAGTGATTCAAGCTCCGTTGCAACCAAGTTGCCAGAAGTAAAGTCTAACCAATCCGACGCAGAGAAGGCTCAAAAAGCATTGAGGGCCATGATGTCGGGAAAATTCTAACTTAATTTAACAATCTAAAAAAATGATTACACCAAATAACCCCCAATATAACCCGTTGTTCGCTACGATTGTGAACAACCGTAACTGGGCGTCCGGAGTACAAGATCTCGCCCGTGGTTGGGCCAAGCCGTTGATGCTTGTTGACGCTTTGAACCCATCCGGTTCTTATTCAATCGAAGGTCCTGATGGACAGTTGCGCGTTGCTTTCCAACCCCGTCAAGAGGTTGTTGCAACCGTTGCTACCGTTACACAGTCAGGTGCTAACCTGGTTGTTACCTGGGTTGATCCTACTTACAACGCCTTCCGTGAGAAGATGATTGTCCGTGATTCAAACGGTAACCAAGCTTATGTATTGGCTGCTGCTCCCGGTACTGTTACCTTGGCTCCTGCCACCAACCCTGCTGCTCTTGTAGCTGCTTCTCACTTCGTTGCTGGTCGCAGCGTATTGGAGATGGGTTCTGGTTCCGGTAACCACTACTCTACCGGAGTAACCAACCTATACAAGGAGAACGCTGTCCGTTACAACTGGACTGCTGTTACCCGTGAGTCTTTCACCATGAGCCGTCGTGAGAAGTTCATCAGCTACAAGTTCGATGAGACTTTCTACTCTTACACTCAAGGTGAATTGGACATGATCCAGCGCTTCATGAAGAACAAGGTTAAGAACATGTTCTACTCTGAGCCTGGTCAGTTCGTATCTCCTACTGAAGGTACTGTTAACCGTTACGAAGGTCTTCGTGCCGCTGTGCGTAATCAGGGTGGTTCTTTCACTTCATCCACTACATTGTTGACTCAAGCCGGTTTCGAGTCTTTGCTTGATTTCATGGCTATCAACGATCCTGCTCAAGAGCAGAACTATTTGTGGATCGGTGGCCGTCGTGCTTGGGCCAGAATCAACGACCTTTATGGTGGTGCTAACATCCAGTTCACCGTTTCCAAAGCTGTCATCAACGGTAACGAATTGAACTTCGATGTAACACAAGCTACCATCAACGGTGTTACCATCAAGTTTATGGTTATGTCCATCTTTGATGATGTTTACTCTTTCCCAACCATTTCCACTATCGCTGGTGCTGGTTACAAAGAGTCTAACACCTTCTGTATCCTTAACCTGAACCCTGTTCCAAACAAGCTTGGCGGAATGATTCCTTCGGTTCGTAAGTTCCACTTCGGTTCATCTGATTTGACCGGTGGTGCTGAGACCTTGTATCGTTTCATCCCAGGTATGGTTGGCCCTGGAACTACCAACTCCACCGGTGGTGGCATGTTGAATGGTTACCAGATGGGTGCTTCCGCTACTGACGGTGGACAGTTCGAAATCCTCGAAGACGCTGGTGTTGACTTCACTGCTGACGCTTGCGTATGGTGGGAACTTGCCGCTTAATCTTAATTAATTAACCTTTAAAAAAAATCTAAAACATGTCTATCGTATCAACATATCCAAATAAGACCTACATCGTTGCCGATGTATACACAGCTACCTCTTGGGCTATGGCTGCTGGTGTTATCACTTGGAGTGACCCCCTTGCTACACAAGGTCAGGTTATCACCAAGTACAACGCTATCACCAAGGCTAGCATCACTGCTGCCGTTGCTGAAACCCTACAGGTTACAACCTTGACCCCTGTTGCGGCAAACAACAGTGTGTATCAGTTCATCATCCAGCAGTACAACTTCAGTACTGGTAAGACCTACACAGGTACTTATACCTACACTACCGCTGCTTCCGGTGATACTGCTACCACTATCGGTGATGCGTTCCGTAGTCAAATCAACAATGACCAGAACATCAAGATTGCTGCCACTGGTACAACCACTTTGGTTCTGACCGCTGAAGCCGGATTCCCAGTGTTTACCGTGACTATCTTGCAAGTTGGTGGTGGTTTGACACAAGTTACCGGTACTCCAGGTGTAGTTGCCAAAGGAACTACTGCCGCCTTGGCTCTTCAAGGTATCACAGTTCCTGCTGGTAATACTTACACTACCGTTCACATTGAGTATTCTCCTGTTACAGGAATGAACATCAAGGATGGTGTGTCAGTAGCAAGCGTACTTGATCTTTACCTTGAAGATGGTGAAGCTGATTACGCAGCCGTACTCGCTGCAATCACTGCCGACCTCGATGGTACTGATGCAGCTGACGCTATCGCCGTTATCTAATCCCCGTTTCCTCCTTTGCGAAGACCTCCCTGATTACCGGGAGGTTTTTTTTATTATATTTGCCGATGTAACGTCTAAACTGTACTAACATGAAAGAAAAGCTCAGAATTACGAGCAAACTCCAAAACACGGAGTTTGTCGCACAAACCATCATTAATGGCACATGGTATGTCCTTACAGAGGACTTCATCATGATGACCTCTGCGGAATTTGAAACCAATCCGCAGTACCGAAACATGGATATCCTTCGCGTCAAGTTCACTCCCTTGAACAAAACATGGGAGTTTGAATATGACACCGAGGACAAGCCGCTTCCTCCACGTCCCAAGTTCGACGAGAACAATCCGGACACATACGAGGAAATGAACCAATACGAACAATTGCGTGAGATGAATGAGATGAACAGGCGCAAGCGTATCGCTGTGCGTGAGTTCTTTTCCCGTCATATGCAGTTGGAGCATGGAACCGATTTCCAAAACGGACACGCTCCAAGTACCGAGCCTATCGGAATCGTAGAGATTGTAACGCAAAGGTCTAGGTTAATGCACCTTGCGGATCGGAAGAAAACGCATGTGTTCACCATCGTTGATGGCATGACATGGCAGGAGCAGTATGATTTAGCTTTATACTATGCCCCCGAATTGGCCGGCAAGAGAAGGAGTGAGATTCTCCACGGCTTGATTGGTTTAAAGGGTATCGGAACAAGGGAATCCCATCTTGGTGGAAAGTTGTGGCAGAAAGCCTACAACGGTGTTATGACCTATGCCGATGACTTCCTTGCCAATTACAGCAACAACCCAACCGTTGTTATGAAGATATATGTCAATAAGGCTATCGCATTGGGCATTATTGTAAAGAACACCAACGGATTGTACCTGCAAGGAAACACTTTCGTAGGTCGTGATTCGGATGATGCTGTGATATATTTCTCTAAGGATATTGATTCGTATGTGAATGTCGTACAGCCTGAGGTAAACCGCATGAGTAATCTTCCCGAAGATGATTTGAGGGATGAGAAGCTGGAGGCATACACCAAGAGCAAGTTCGCAACCAAGAAGCAGAACCAAGAAAGCACTGCATCTTTTAATGAGCATTACAAATTGCTGAAGAGAGACTATAAGGAACTCACGGGCAAGGAGGCTCCTAACAATATCAAGTACGAAGAAATCAAGGAAATCATCGAGGCTTTGAAAAACGAAGTATCTTTGGGTAAGTCACAAACCAAGGAGCTTCAGGATTCAGTAAACATAATTGATACACAAGACCTTGAAAAATTAAAAGAATATGCCAAGGAACTGGGTGTTCCTGGATATCAAGCTTATAAATCCGTATCGGCTTTGAAGGAGAAAATCAAGACGGTACTGGAAGTGGAATAAGTTGTTTGATTGTTTAGTTTGCCCCCTTGGTGTTTGGCCGAGGGGGTTTTTTATTGGAAATGAGGCATAATGGCTATGTGTTACCTATTTTTGTACTATGCCGATATTTGGAACAGACTTTAATAATATCCTAGATCTAAAGACAGATCAGGCGTATACCGGATATTTCACAACAGCCAAGAAGAACAGGTTTGTAAGGGAGGCAACCAACAAGGCTATTGAATTCAAGGTTGCTACCAATGACCGCATACAGGTGCAGGATGATTTGTTTGGAATCTTCAAAACCAATGCTACTTTCACTCCTACATCGAATACATTGGATTTGATTCCTGGTGGTGCGGGCATGACCGATTACCACCATGTGATGAATGTCAAGGCTCAGTATATCATGCCTCTTGGTGTGAATATAACATCGGCTACGGCTACTACTCCCATCAGAATCACATTGGCCGGTGAAGTTAATTTGCGTAATGGAGAGGCTGTTCAGATAGCCAGTGTGAACGCACAGGCGAACGGTACGAGATATGTAAAGCGTCTTCGTAACGACTTGTTCGAGTTGTATTCGGATAAATACCTCATCACACCCATAGTAGGTGTTACGGCTTTTAGTGGAACGGGGCTTATCAACAGGATCATCTACAACGATGCCTATGATATGAAATCGAATAGGAAGTTCAGCAATCTGAACGCACCTTCGGTTTACGATCCGTACTATGAAATTGCCAATACGGTTATGAAGATATATCCGATTGATTTGACATGTACACAGATCACGATGGATTATGTTTCCATTCCGGTTTATATAGATGTGACTAACGCAAGTACAGACCTCCTTACTATTTACTCTGAGAGGTTCATATATTTCATTGCGGATGAGACAGCAAGATTGATGGCGATGTCCATGAGGGATGATAATTTGATGATACAGTCGCAATCCGAGATAACAAACCAGCCATAAGATGACGCTTCCTGAACTATATGAACGCATAGGTTCCCTGCCAAGCGGTGGATATCTGACTGTTGACACAAGGTTTGACAAGGGTTATATCTATTCATTGATTCATACTGCTCGGGCATTCATTGTTTCGGAGCGTTGGAAGCAGAATGGACTTGTTCCTCCTGTTTATTATCAAGTATACAAGCCGGAGTATGTAATCCTTTCTCAAGACGAAGACACTTGTTACAGCAAGTTTTACAATGTTCCCGACCTTATTTCACTTGATGGTCGTGCAACGGGTCTTGGATATGTCGGAGCGAACGGACAGTTATGCCAGTTTCGTGAGGTGAACAACAGGGCGCAGATGGCATCTATGATGAACAATCGTATCATAAAGAAGATGCGTAAGCCTATGGTGTTAGTGCTTGGAAACGGAGAGATAGAGGTTTATTCAAACGACAGCATAGAGAACATGCGTATGGAGGCGATATTCGCAGACCCAACTAAGGTTCCTTCGTATAATGTGGACTTCGATCAATATCCAATCGAAGCATCCGATATCAGTAAGATGGAATTGTACATACTTCAGGGAAGCATGAATATGATTTCAAGAACTCCGATGGATAGGATAAATGAGCAGAGGGATACAACCATACCACCACAACCTAGAATGTAATGAAAGTCTGTATTGATTCCGTAATAGATTCAACGAAATTCAGGCTTGGCTTGAGGGATACGACCTTGGCCGATGCCGATTTGGAAAGGCTCATAAATGAGGGGGCGATGCACCTTGATGCGATTGAGACCTATGTTGTTTCGTGCGAGACATTGGATGTGGATTGCCACAAGGCTAAACTTCCAGAAGGCTTCCTTGAATTGATTTGCATCAAGCCGGAGGGGGATAGTTGCAGCGGATCGTGTGGTTGTAATTACAATTTCAATCCGGAGACCGACCAGAATCCCACCAATATCGTTTGCAATTGCAGCGCCTATTATGCCATCGACCGCAATGTCTTGACCGAGTTTTGTGGACAAGGTTACAATTGCGGCAGTGGATTGAATGTGTTTGATGTACAGAACGGATATCTTGTGTTCTCAAGCAGTTTCACTGCTACGAGTGTGAAGATATGGTTCCGCAGTTATAACATGGATGAGAACGGACTCATGTTCCTTGACGAGTATTGGCAAAGGGGACTCAGCGCTTATGCGGCATATCAATATGCTATGAGTGGTATGAACTATAAGATGTATCCTCAGGCACAGGCATGGCAAAGGGAATGGGTTGCCCAGTTGAACAAGATACGCGGCAAATCGGCCCAGCGCGACCATCGTCAGCATAAGGGTATTTTCTCTGCAATAGCCCGTGCTATCATGATTAATCCGGCATCCGTACTAAACCATAACATATAACCGTGGCTCAACCTCAAATCAATAAAACCAAATGGTCACCACAGCAGGGTGGTCTTAACTCAGACATAGACCCGAAAAACATCGGAAACGGAGATTTATTGGTGAACGGTGTCAACACGGGTGGTATGAACATACGATCTGTAGGCCGTGGTGCTAATGTTTCGCCCGATTACGAGCCGATGTATGGGAATGAATATGTTTACAAGCCTGATGCGCTGACCGTACAGAATAAGAAATTCAGGATATATGTTGACACCTCTGACCAGCCTGTTCTTGTTGGTCAACCTGATATTGTTTTGAATGGTGATTTTTCAGCAGGTTCAACAGACTGGACGCTTGGTACGAATTGGAGTATTGTAGGTTTGGCCGCTGCACATGCGCCAGGTGTGGCAAGTTCGTTATCTCAAACACAGACCGGAATCGTACCCGGAATGTACGGAGTGACATTTACAATCAGTGGTGTCACGGCAGGTTCAATAACGATACCTTCGGATCAGTTTTCCGGAACTGCATATTCAACGAACGGGACTTTTTATGCACCATACGCCGTTTATGTAGATACTTTGGGAAATTTCAATCTTGTTTTTGACGCATCTAGTTCATTCGATGGGTCGATAGATAATATAATCGTTACAAAAACAGCTGATATTTTCGTATTTACCCCTTCGCTTACCACTCCTTCCGGGATTAGTTTGATTACACAAACGGTATCTTATTGGCCTATATCAAGCAATGTAACAGACACCCTTACAGCCATAGAGGATTGGTTTGCCAATGAGACATCAAATGGATTTCCTGCAAGACTGCCCGTTACATCGCAAGTTGCGACCGGAGCCTATACAGGATATGTAGAGGTTGAATTCACAGACTTCCCGAATTTTGATTATTTCTTTTCCATAGAATATGATGAAATATTATCGAGTTTCAAATTCGGTGATAAGATTCAGGTTATCATATCACAAGAAGCCATAGATCCGGGTTGTCTTGGTGAATGGAATTTGATTGGAAGCGATGACAAGCCGACTGATTCGTTCCAGTTTTGGACTACCAGAAGGACGCTCCCATCCGAATTGGAGATTTGGAACATATCGAATTCTTTGGGAGTTGTAAGAATAACAACATTGAATCCTCATGGTCTTGTAAACAACCAAGCCGTTAGGATATCCAATGTGGTTGGTGTTCCAGAAGCCATAGGAATATGGACCGTTACCGTTATCGATGCTTACAATTTCGACCTTAACAATTCCGCATTCATTGGCCCTACATATGTTTCCGGGGGGCTTGTTGGAATAAACATATATGGTGTTGGTGAAATCGGTGTTGCCGTACAGGATGACCAGGGTGTCATATCATATACCAGACTTTTAAGGTCGAAGGAGTTTAACTTTTCCACATTAAAGCAGATCGATTGCCGCGCAAAGAGGAAGCAGGATACTCAAAAATTCTCTGTTTACTATACCGACAATTTTAATTTACCAAGGGTTTTTTATTATAAGGGAGCATATATCACCGATGGCGGTCTGACCATAGTTGACTCAAACAACATATACCAATATGGCAATATTGATTTAGAATCCAAATGGATTATAAACAATGAAAAATTCAGAATTGAAGTCATAAGCCAAACAACAGGTGGTGGTGCAGTCAAATCCGGTTTGTGGAGGTATTCTGCAAGGCTTCTTACATCTGATTTCTCAGCAACGAATTGGAGCCAGCTAACGGAAGGCATACCTGTTTTTGCAAATGACAATAATTATGTAGGATTGATAGGCAGTCTTCCTGATGTTGTATGTAACAAAGTCAATCAGCTTAAACTTACCAATGAGGTTTCTGGCATATTCACCTATGTGGAAATAGCCGCCCTGAATTATTTCAACACAGCGGCTCCATCAGGATTCATCATAGGAAGATATGTGCTGGATGGAAATCTGGAGCAGTTCTTCTCACATAACGGGTACGAGAACAATGTTCTGGACCTTGATGTCGGTTCTTTGAATGACTTTTCTCAATCTTTCTATCTTGCTCAAAATGTGGAACTTCTTGATGGAAGGGCCATATTGTCGAATCTTACTCCTAATCAGACATATGATTTCCGCGAGTGGGTTTCGACTTTTGAATATAGTTTAAACTACAGAGAACTAATATCCGTAGGTTCTTGGGGGTTGAACCAATTATCTGTTGGAGAATACCAAGTCCCAATGAATGTCTATAGTTACAAGAGCCATATGATGATGGAGACATATAGATATGGCTTTATGTTCAAGTTGAAATCGGGTGCATTGACGCCTGTTTTTTATCCAGGGTATGATATAAAAATAGACCTTCCTGCAACATTGCCTTTGGAAAGAAGGCCCGGCACATTTGTTAATTTTGATCTTACACGCGGTGGTTCTGGACCTACTCCCGCCCGGGCGCTTTCCATATATATAACATGGGAGAATATAGACTTGGCTTTTTTGATTGATGGAACACCGGCATATGAGCTGATAGATGAGATTATACCTTGCAGGGCAACTGTAGTTCCTGAGGTGCTAGCTCATGGGATGTTGGCACTGGGTGTTTCGGGTCAGGCTGGTAATATAGACAACCAACCGGCTTTGACCAATTCGGATTTCATAAGGCCTGATGAGGCAACCATTTCTACTACGATTCCAGATGGCATCATACCATATCCATTTGCTTTCGGAGGTGGTGGAGATGGATGGAACCCTAGAAAAATTGACCTTACAAACGATATATATCCAGGAACTGTCAATGATGTCAGTTTTGGATCGCAAAGGACAGCTTATTATTTTTATTCACCTGAAATATATTTCAATCTTACTGAATTCGGATTTCAAACAGGAGACGAACTTTATGTATTTGGAAGTCCTTTAAGATATGGAGGGTATAGTTTTAGAGAAGGTGGTGGTGGTACAAATGGAGAATATCTTTCCTATTATTTTGATTGGGATGGAGAGACTGGAGTATCTCAAAATCCAACTCCTATACCCGTTGGTGCTGCCGAGAATGTTTTAAGTCCTGCCGCTGGTGTTAAAGAGACTCGTTCAATAGCTGGTACAAACCATAGGAATTTTACAGTATATGCCATAAGTAGGTTTACTGGTCCAATTTCAGATGATTTGTACCCATTATTGTTTCAAAATGAAAAAGCTGTTTTGGGAATTACAAATTTTGCTACTACAATAAATGACAACAATACCCTTGGTAATGCAGATTATGGTTTTTACAGGGCTATATATTACCGTCCTATACCAAACAAATATGGTGATCCTGCATCGACACAGTATACTGAGTTTCTTCCACCATTTGTAGTCGGAAGTCAAATAGCAACCATAACTTTTGACACATATGGTGATTGCTTCACACAGAAGTCATATATGAAGCAGAGGTATCCGGCCAAGTGGGATTATGCTGCCGGCACACCAACTCCATCTTGGAATGCGGCTGGTACTTGGGGAGGATGGGGCGCGGCTCTTGGATTCTATGGTCAGAACAGAAGCAACATACAGCTTAGGTGTTTAATAGACAATAATTTCAATGATGACCTGCTTCCACCGAAAGACATAAATGCATATATTTTTTATGGATATACGGATAATGGGAATCCTACTGCTTTCAATATTTCAAGAAGATTATATGTAATACCAGATGGAAACGGTAGAGATGCACAATCGTTTTACAACAATGGATATACGCCTACAAACAATGTCATCTCGAAGAACACATTCAATCCACTTTTGGAATACCAAACAGATTGGGGAAATGCCATAGCTTGGAGCAATCCTGAGTCAGAAGGTTCCAACACGGATAACCTTCGGGTGTTTCCTCCATTGAACTTGAAGTTCCTTGACTATACACAGGGTTCCATTACGGAGGCAAAAGCGTTGAACGGAGAGCTTGTAACCATACAACCAAGGGAGGTTCAAAGGCAGTATTTCAACAGTACGGCGATGATATCGACACAGAACGGTGGAGACGTATATCTTGGCTCCGGTGCTGTATTATCCAGAAGGGGTACTACCATGAACAAGTTTGGAAGCAAGCACAAGTGGTCGGTCATTGTCGGACTTTCGGATAAAGGTAGCGATGTGATGTATGGTATTGATGATATCAACAAGACCGTATGGCGTATCGGGTACGATGGAACGAATGCCTTGGAGGAGATTCAAGGAATGAAGTCATTCTTTGCAAACAACCTTGAATGGATTCGTGGGAAATATACACCGGCGCATGATGAAGGAATAAGGGGTGTTGCAAACCAAAGATACCGTGAGGTGATATGGACTTTGAGGGGAAGGAAGGATTACCCTGAATGGCAATCGGAAGACAATTTCTGTTACCTGAAAAAATTCTATAGCAGTTATGGAAACGAACTTGTTCCTTGTTACAACATAACAAGTTCCGCCTCAACTGAGCAGTGTTGGGAATCAAGGGCTGGAACATTTCCATACGCTATAAACACGGCTTGGACATTCACTGTGCTTCCCGGTCCAACACAGCCTTATGCTTTCATTAAGACCAATTTGGCAGACGAAGGGTATCTGTTGAACACATCGTCAATTCCCCTTGTTCCTGGAAACACATATGTCATCAATATAAGAGCCAATTCAAGTACAACAGGAATCGGAGTGGCGTTCCAGCTTGGTGGAACCATACAGTATAGCATAACATCCGCTGGAGACTATTATTTCAACTATACCGCCCAGCCAGGTGATAACAACATATGTCTTTACTGTCCTGTAGGAGCCAAGGCGTATGTAACATATGCTTCCATAAGGGAATCATATCAGAATGATTTGGAATGGAACACATCAGGCGGATGGGTTCTTTCCAATAACGAAGCGTGTACGAATTCCGGTGGAACAGCCGCGCAGCTTTTTGAAAGTGTTCCGGATTACATCACACCCAACATGCCATATACATTGAAATTTTTTGTGGATGGTTATGTTTCAGGTGATTTGCGTGTCAAGATAGGAAATGCCATAAGTCCTACGCTAAACATAACAGCGGATGGAGAATATACGGTCAGTTTGTCACCTACGGCTACCGGTGTGATTACTTTCATACCGAACCCTACTTTTGATGGATGTATCAAGTCGAACATATCCTTGTGTACATCTGGTGTTTTGAAAGAGTACAATACGGGGGACATTGTCCAGACAACAGGGTATGGAAGTGTGATGTCAACATGGTCACAAACTCCTGATATATGGATATGTCTGAAGGACAATGTAACAAGCAATCCGTATTCACCACCTGACCCAGACGATCCTGATTGGGAATTGATACCTCATACGAATCCTGCATATTATACCGAATATACGGTGGTGTATAACGAAATAAAGAACCGCTTCCAATCGTTTATGACGATATTGCCAAGGATATACGCCCATTTCCAAAATGGATATTTGGTTCCAAGACCAATCAGCGATACCGGCGAAGTTTATGTGAGTGACTCAGGAATACCGACTACATGGTTTAATGATGGAGTATCTGCCCATTCTGGTGATGCTTATTTCGATGCTACCATAAACAGTCCTGAAGGCAGGAAAAGATATCTTGCGGTCAGGGTAGAATCGGATGTGGCTCCAACGAGCATGACCGTCACAAGCGGTTCCGGATCAAGTACCACATTGGCGGCCGAGTTCGAGCAGAGAGAGGGTCAAGAGTTTGATGGATATGTGAAGGATACCACCACCGAGAGCATCATCATGGGCGACTTCGGTATATTCAGATTCACCATTGGTGCTGGTACTTACAACAAGATAAATTCATTCATTGCATCGGTCCGTGACAGGGCTAGGAAATGGTTTAGATGATGCTGCAATTCTCAGGTCCATATTATAGAAGCAAACAGCCTGAAACAACGGTTCAGTTCCAGCACCTTTGGAGGGTCATGGATGACATACAGGCTTTGGGTTTGCAAGGTGCAAACAATTATAATTCCATAATATCATTACTTAGTGGATATGTACAATCCGTATCAGGACCCATCGTAGATAACTTTGATCCACAGAATCCAGTATTGAATGTGGCTGTTGACGGGGTTACCATAACAGGTGATGGGTCTGTTGGTAATCCCTTGGTTGCTGCCACCGGTGGTGGTGTAGATGTTTTAAATCCGTTCTTATTAATGGGAGCTTGATATGCCTGTAGCTTATAAAATCCTTGGACAATTGGCTCCTCCGGCCACAACGGAGCAGGACTTGTATACTGTTCCTGCATCAACGGAGGCGGTCGCAAGTAGCGTAACCATAACAAACCGAGGCGCTACGGTTGCCACATTTAGGGTTGCCGTAGTACAGGCAGGTGGTGTAACGGCAAATACGGATTATTTGTATTATGACCTACCCATAGCCGGTTATGATACATTCATTGCTACAATTGGTGTAACTTTGGAAGCTACGGATGTGATAAGAGCCTATGCTTCATCGGCAAATTTAACATTCCAACTTTTTGGATCAGAAATAACATAATGCAAGGATACGCAGGATATAACATAATGGATAGCGCTGTTACCATTAAGGACAGCGCCAATCTTGATGCGTTCAGCAGGCTGAGGATAAGCAACCCTTTGATTCTGTTCAATGCTCAAATGACATACGACCTTGTTCCTATTTTATTTGAGCAGATAGTGTCTGGTTCTGGAGCAACCATTACGCATGATACCACAAACAGGTGTGCGCTAATGACATTTGCAGCAACGCCAACAGGAGGTTCAGCTTATATGCAATCCTTTGAGTATCTTCCATATCAGCCTGGTAGATCGCAACTGGTATTCGTCACATTCAACATGGTGGCTGCGGTTGCCAATACACTTAAGTTCGCAGGATATTCAGACGGCACAAACGGTATTGAGTTTCAAAACAACGGAACAGTAAATCAATTCGTAATATATTCGGCATCATCACTTGGCAATGAAACGGTAACACAAACCAACTGGAACCTTGACAGATTGGATGGAACAGGCCCTAGCGGTGTAACGCTTGACCTAAGTAAGACCCAGATACTTGTCATAGACATACAAGCGTTATATGTGGGTCGTGTAAGGGTAGGATTTGACATTGGAGGTGAAATCGTATATGCCCATGAGTTTTTGCACGCCAACCTTTCATTGTATCCATATATTCAATCAGCCAACCTTCCAGTTAGATGCGGTATGACATGCTCCGGAACGGTTACAACAACGATGAATTTCATCTGTTCGGCTGTCATATCAGAGGGTGGATCTGAAGATATAAATGCCTTTGGATATACATTTGAAACAAATACAAACAGAGTGGTTGGTGTAGCAGGTACACAGCTTTTGACATTGAGGCCCAAAACAACATTTAACGGAATATCCAACAGAATGAGGGTTGCATACATTGATGTTGAAATACTGAACCTTGGTAGCACCAACGAGAATATCAGATGGGACTTGTGTGTTGGTCAGGCAATAACCGGAGGGACATGGGCTGATGTTAATACAACCTACTCAGGTGTTGAAGTGAATACCGGAGCGACACTGTCAGGGTCACCTGCTGTAATCATAGACTCGGGATGGGTTACTGTGGGAGCTGGTCAAAAGGGTGAATCTAGCGCCACCATTGTTTCAAGGTATCCAATAACACTTGATGCCGCTGGTTTAAACAGAACCCTTGGAAGCATTACATTGAAAGCAACGGCATTGAGTGGAACGCCTACCATATATGCAGGTATAACATTTAGGGAGATACGATGAGTCAGTCATATACAAGAGGAGTACCCATTGATCCAGATCCTACGCTGTCAAACAACAGCGATCTTTTGGTTGCATCACAGCAAGCGACCAAGACTTATGTGGACAATGGACTTCTAACCAAGCAAAATGTACTTGGTTATACTCCTGTTGACAAGGGTGGGGACACCATGATTGGTAACCTGATCCTGAACGCAGATCCAACTTTGAATCTACAAGCGGCAACAAAGCAGTATGTGGATAATCTTGTAAACGGCGTTGATTGGAAAGAGGCCGCACATACTGGAACCGTTGCTGCATTACCTGCCTACACCGTATCGGGTGGTGGACAAGTATTGACAGGTGTTGCCAATGGTGCTATACCTACGGCCACTACTGATGGACATACGATATTGATAAACGAGAGGCTTCTTGTTAAAGACGAAATCGGAGCTAATGCTCCAAACAATGGAATATATGTGCTAACACAGGTTGGTAGTATCACGCAGCCATTCATATTGACAAGGTCTGCTGATGCCAATACCCCTGCGTTCCTTGCAGAAGCAACAATCAGTGTAATCAACGGAACTACCTTAGCAAATACAATTTGGCACTTGACTCCGGCCGCAGTTCCTATTGTAATCGGCACTACAAATCTTACATGGGTTCAGTTAAGTACTGGCCCATCTTTGACAATAAACCAGGTAATGGCACACATAGCAGCATACTAATATGTATTTAAGCTCAACAGATAAATTAGAGATAGTCCTTGGATCAAGTGTTACAACCAACCAGCTTGAATGGGTTGTTAGTTACCAAGACATCACATCCGCAGGAATGACCTTGCCGCAGTCAAGCTCTCAGGGTCTGACCAATGATACCACCACGGTTGATATGGTGACTGCTCCTGCTGCTTCTACCAATAGGCAGGTGGTTCATATATCGGTATTTAACGATGATACAACTTCTGAAACTGTTATTATCAAAAAGGATGTATCAGGAACAGAGTATTTCCTTGTAGATGTATTGCTTCAGCCCAACGATACCTTGGAATGGTCAAGGGAAACAGGATGGAAGATAACAACTGGTACAAGTCAGGCGGCTTATACCTTTGATGTGTATAATACCGCTGGTTCATTTACATGGACAAAGCCAGCAGGATTAAAAGCTGCCTTTATCTTCTGCGGTGGGGCAGGTGGTGGGGCAGGTGCTGGTGCAAGGAACGCAGCTGGTTCAAACCGCTTTGGTGGTGGTGGAGGTGGAGCAGGTGCAGGCGTTTGGCAGCTTGTCGATGCAGCTTCATTAACATCAACTGTAGCTGTAACTGTTGGAGCAGCTGGCACAGGAGCAGCAGGTGTTACCGCTGATAATACCAACGGAGGTTCTGGAACGGCAGGTGGTGATTCATCGTTTGGCTCCATTGTCATAGCCAAGGGTGGTGGAGCAGGAGGTGGTGGAACTACCGCAGCAGGTGGGACAGCAGGTGCAGCAGGAACTGAAACAACTACTACCATTGCTTATGGTCCTTACTCGTTGCGAGGTGGTGCTGGAACGGTTGGGACTACCAATACCGCATCATCATCAGGTGGTTCTGGTATGACTGGAACACAAATAACGGCAGGAGGTGCTGGAGGTTGTGGTATAAACAGTGCCAACGTTTCAGCTACCACAGCTGGATCAGGTGGAGCTATCTACCAGAACGGTGTCTTGCAAGCAGGACCAACCGCAGGCGCAACACCCAATGGCGTTAATAACAAATCCAACTTCCTACATTTTAGCAGCACCTTGACAAGTGGAACAGGACTTGGAACAGGTGGCGCAGGTGGATATCCAGCTTTTAAGGATGGTGGCAATGGAGGGTACTGTGCAGGTGGTGGAGGCGGTTCAGGTGTATTGAACGGAACCACATCTGGCAAGGGCGGTGATGGTGGAGTAGGATTGGTAATCGTAATGAACATATTCTGATGATGGTACTTGACGCTAACGAGAGGGAATGCACCTTCAGCACTGTGCTGAGGATTGACAACTTTGAAAGCTACAACTTCAAAGGTGAGCCTGGTCATGTTCATTATGTCATCTGCGCCTATGTCGTAGAGCTTGGCTTTGATGAGGTGACTGGCAATCCTGTTCCGGATGGTCAAGGTGGTCAAGCTTATACGATATTTAAATATCCGATGCAATCAGGATCCATTGAATTGACTGATGCTGTTGTTAGTCAATGGGGTGCTGATGATCAGATTATCTTTGATTATGTTGCTCAACAACTACAGCTGACATTGGTATGATAAAAGTCATAATCTTAATTCTTTTATCGTTTCCATGCCATGCCCAGAAGTTCAACCTCAAGCAGCATCGTACCAGCCTGGCATTCACCTTTGCCAGTGGCCTGTCTGATGGGACGCGTGACGCTGCCATGTTCCATATGAACGATGCCAGTTCCCGTTGGTGGAACTCGGACGAGTCGTGGGAGAACAAGTACAAGGACTATCCGAATGATATGAGACCAGCTTTCTGGGGTGCAACCAATGTATTCGTATGGACCACGGACGCTCCTCATTTCTTCAACATGTTGTCCAACCAAGCCATGAGCTTTGCCATTGTAACCTATCCGGGTAACTCTGGAAAATTCAAGCATATAGTAAGGGATGCGATTATCTATAACTTGACCCGGCAGGCTGGACACAGTTTGATGTATAAAATAATATTAAAGTGAACAAAAACATTGACTATTAACTAACTTTGTAAAAATCCGTATCATGGCGTTAATTACAGCAGCAGCTATATCAACAGGCGTAGGTCTTGTTGATACTTTTGTTAGAGGTGGGAAAGCCGATAGGTTATTGAAAAAGCTTCAGAGGCAAGGTATGCCTCAATACCGTACTGCCCAAGATATTCAGCGTGAAGCTCAAGCAACAGCAAAAGGTTTTTCTCCTGAAGAAATGGCTAAGGCCAGGGGGGATATTGCCCGCCAAGCCCAAGCCGGTTATCAAAGATCTATTCAGACCAACCCTAATCTAGCCGGTGCGGTTCAAGCAGGTATAAACTATGGAACCATAACCCAATACGGTGATTTGGCCGCTAGGGATGCTATGATGCGTAGGCAGAGGGCTTCTGAATTGGCGCAGATGCTGACCGCAGCCGATGTACGTAAGACTGGTGAAGAAAGACAGATAAAATTACGAGCCATTGAAGCGGCAGGTCTTGCCAAGCAACAAGCCGGACAACAAAGAATGGATTTGCTTCAAGGATTCACAGCTGCAATGGGTGCTGCCTATGCGGGTAAAACATCCGGGGGTGGCACAGGAGGTGGTGGTGGCATAGGTGGCGGGGGTGGCACAGGAGGTGGTGGTGGCACAGGTGGCGGTGGTGGTTTTAGATCAGGTGGAAGTGGTTACACACCATACAAGTCTAATTTTGATATAGGTTACGAATTCTCAGGAGATTAACACATGGCAGCAGCATCAAGCATAGGCGAAGCTATTGCGCTTCAACGGACCGGAAGGGGTGACTATTGGTTACGCCGGTTGGCCGATGATATGCGTTTGGCCGCAGCGGAAAAGGCAAAGAAAAAGGAGAAGGAGGCGGAAGAACTCGCCACCTTGATGGATTTCAAGATTGACTACTCCAAATATCTTCCGGCATATGCCAAGAAGTTGACCGAGAAATATGCCGACATGATTAACAATGTCGCCAAGCTTAGACAGGATGATCCCAATGTAAGCCATTACGCGCTGAAGCGTGAGATTTTGAGAGCCAAAGACGAGATGAATAGTTATGTCATTGGCAACCAAACGGC
>Ga0315906_10001252_pt1 | contig 38230 bp, 23 predicted proteins | sample LakEriMetagenome_4_FD_203526 | JGI IMG/M metagenome (GOLD analysis project Ga0315906, IMG submission 203526) | Freshwater fungal communities from buoy surface, Lake Erie, Ohio, United States - Buoy 2 MA122 | ecosystem: Environmental > Aquatic > Freshwater > Lake > Lake biofilm | place: USA... | reverse complement strand
TATGCAACTTCTTCTGTCGGCATTTTCTCTGCTTTTGCAATTGCATGGATTAAAGTTTGTTGAGATATTCCAACCCTGAATCCTCCTGTGATTAATTTATTGAAAACAAAAGAAGCATTTTTGTCTAGTTGCTTCCATAATTTAAGAACAAGTTCTTTTTTTGAGATTTCATCATCGGTGAGCTCGCTGTAAAGTGCCACCATAATTTCATGAAGTGAAGTATTGATTTCTTTTCTTTCATCATGCGGGGGCAATAATAATGAGATGGTTTCTGCAAGGTCTCCAACATGCTGATAGGATGCTTCAAAAAGCCATATTGGCATTTCACAATATTCAATACACCATGCTTTCAAATCAGCTGCTTTGATTTTTTTCTTTGGCTTTTTCCCGGAAAATAATGCAATGGCCCACAATTTATCTTTGTCTTCTGCAAAAGAAAAATATTGCGATAGTAAGGATTGTTTTTCAATCATACTATTCGTTTTTCCTACTGCAATAATCATATCTGCAAATCCCTTCATCAATGATTCATTATAATTTTTATTCCAGTACACATGCTTCAATTCCTTGCTCAATCAGGTATCTACTCAAAACATCAGAAAATCCATGTGTTGCAATCACTTTTTCTGCACAGGTGCTTTCAATCGCACTTAATAGCCCATTCCAGTCGGCATGATCACTAATAGCAAATCCGTAATCAGCTGGATTTCTTTTTGCTTGTCCGCGTATATGCATCCAGCCACTGCAGCATGCAGTTTTATATGCTCCGAATTTTTTCATCCACGGCGTTTCAACAGCAGATGCCGGAGCGATGATGGTTGCTTTGCTAGAAATTGATTTTCTGTTTTCAATTTCTATTTTTTTTACTTGTGGTAAAGGGAATCCTGCCGCTTGTAACGTTTGGTGTATATTCCATACAGCACCATGTACATAAATTTCATCACTTATTGATGCCGCTGCCATAGCCATTCGTTGTGCTTTGCCCAAACTGTAAGCAAATAAAACAGATTGGTGTTCGATGGCCTGGTTATTTAAGATCCATGATTGTACTTCTTTGTAGTTTTCAATTTGTGATTTCCATTGGTAAACAGGCAATCCAAATGTTGACTCAGTGATGAAAGTATGGCATTTAATGGGTTCAAACATTCCGCTAATGCCGTCGTCAATGGTTTTATAGTCGCCGCTTACCACCCATATTTCTCCCATATATTCTATTCTTACCTGAGAAGATCCTGCAACATGTCCGGCAGGATGTAATGATATGTGAACCCCATTTATATATATTGATTCATTCCATTCCATTGTTTGATAGGAGTAATTTCCAAGTCGTACCTGCAGAAGCAATTTCGTAACCGGATGACACAAGTACGACTGGTGTCCGGCTTTAGCATGATCACTGTGGGCATGGGTAATGATGGCCTTCTCAACAGGTTTCCATGGGTCGATGTAGAACTGACCTTGATTGCAGAATAATCCATTGTTGGTTAACTGAAGTAAGGCCATTGCTATTTTTTTAAGGCTGTTTTATTTCTTCTGCATCTTTCACTGCAGTACAATACTTCCTCCCAAACCTTTTCCCATTTTTTTCTCCAGGAAAATGGTTTGTTGCAAATTTTACAGATTTTTGAGGGGAGATTTGTTTTTTTATGTGTCACAAATTCTTTAACAAATCAAGCTGAAAAGGGTTTAAAAGTTGCCTGCTTTCGTTTGAGTGCCGTTTGATCTTTTAATTATATACACCCTTTTGTTCTCAAAGTAGTCGGGCTTTACAAGACTTGTATTTTTAACAGGTTGAATATTATAGTCTATAAATTGATTGAAAGATGCATCATTCAGTCGGTTCATAAAATCTTTATTATACTCAATCAGCAGATGTATGAAATTAAAACAAATATCATAGGCTTTATAGGCTATGTCCGATGGCTTGCCATTAGTTTTTGACAGAAACTTTTGATTAAAAATGTTAAACTTCTCGCTGCCGTCATTAAAAAAAGAAGTTGAATAATAGATTGTTTTTCTTTTATGCTTTGGGTTTTGGAGTTCTTTTAAGGTTTCCCAAACAGGCATGCCAACAAAATGAATATTGGATGAAGTCAGATTCGAAGCCATATTTAGAAAATTGACATTAAATTTTTCTTCCAAAGAACCACAAATCAAAATGTTTTGTCTGGTTGTGTCAATCATTTTGCTGATATCATTGGTATTCAAGGAGTCGTTCATCGTGTAGGTCTGCCAGTTTATTCTGTTTCTGATTGGATTGGATTGATTAATTGTTTGGAGGTAATTGAAAATTTTATCCTCTTGTACGCCCTTCTTTTTTATATAAATGATATTTCCTTTAGGAAAAGTTTGCGCTATAAACTTATAAATGCCCTGACAATGAACGGCAATGGTAGGGTTAAGTAGTATGGTGAATGGGTTTTGTGAAATGCCCCCATCATTCGGCATCGTGGAAGATAAGAATGGAATTTGACTGGACAATGCGATTTCGGCCAGTTGTTTGTAGTCGCTTCCCGTAACAGCACCGATAATCAGTTGTAACGAATCAAATATTTTTCCTTGTATGAGTTTTTGGATATTTTGATTTTGTGACTTTATATCAAAAAAACTCACTTCTATTGGAAAGGCTGCCGAAATTGAATCAAGGCCAATCATCGCGCCCTCTGAGAAATCAAGCCCAGAGAGTATATGTTTGGGCATTTGCTCTTTAAAGTTATATGTCGTATCGTCGGAAAATGTTGAATCTAAATGTAGTGATACAAAGATGCCTATCCTCGTTACTGGCAGATTTTCCTGAGCAACTAACTTCCCGGAAAAAAAGAGTATGAAACAAGATGTTATCAATGTTTGAATACGCATATATACTGATTATTCCCATTCAATCGTAGCAGGGGGCTTACTGCTTATATCATATACTACACGATTAATACCGCTCACTTTATTTATAATTTCATTTGAAACGAACGATAAAAAGTCATAGGGTAGATGTGCCCAGTCTGCTGTCATACCATCAACAGATGTTACGGCCCGTAATGCTAATGTGAATTCGTATGTTCTTTCATCTCCCATTACACCTACGCTTTGTACCGGTAATAAAATAGCGCCTGCCTGCCAAACTTCATTGTATAAATTGTGGTTTTTAAGGGCTTCAATAAAGATAGCATCTGCCTCCTGTAAAAGCAATACTTTTTCTTCTGTTACTTCTCCAAGAATTCTGATGGCTAGTCCGGGTCCGGGGAAGGGATGTCTGTTTATCAGGTCAGCAGATATACCTAATGCCAGTCCTACTTTTCTAACCTCATCTTTAAATAAAAATCGCAGCGGCTCAACTAAAGCAAGTTTCATGGTTTCAGGTAGACCTCCAACATTATGATGTGATTTGATGGTAGCAGATGGGCCATGAACCGATATGCTTTCAATTACATCTGGATAAATTGTTCCCTGACCTAAAAAGTTGACATCCTCTATTTGATGTGCTTCATCATCAAAAACCTCAATAAATGTTCGTCCAATGATTTTTCTCTTTTCTTCAGGATCTGATTTGCCAGCAAGTTTGGTGTAAAAATGTTCCCTTACATTAACTCCTTTAACATTTAAACCCAGCTCGTTGTAGATTTTTAATACCTGTTCAAATTCGTTTTTCCTTAAGACGCCATTGTCGACAAAAATTCCGGATAATTGACTGCCAACTGCGCGATGTATGAGCGTAGCGGCAACGGTGGAATCTACGCCTCCGCTAAGCGCCATAATCACTTTTTTATTTCCAATTTTATCTTTTAATGCTGCAATTGTTTCTTCAATGAAAGATGCGGGAGTCCAATCGCCCTTGCATCCACATATTTCAATCAGAAAATTATGAATGATATGTATTCCTTCAGTGGAGTGATATACTTCCGGATGAAACTGCAAGCCATATAATGGATGTTTAAAACGATCGGAGATGGCTTTGAATCCGGCGACAGGAATACTGTCTGTAACGGCTAAAATTTGAAATCCATCGGGAAGATGCAGAATGCTATCACCATGGCTCATCCACACTTGTCCCGCTGCACTAACATTTTTGAAAATGATATCATCTGATTTTTTGTGAAGCGTAGCGCGACCATATTCTCTTTTTTCACATTTTTCTACTCGACCTCCAAGTTTTTTAGCTGTTAATTGCGCTCCGTAACAAATTCCTAGCACGGGATATTTATCAGTGATGGATAAAATGTCTACATCTGGCGCACTCGGATCATTAACGGAGTAGGGGCTGCCGGAAAGAATAACCCCTTTAATGTCTCCATTGTCTTGAATGGGGCTATGGTAGGGAATGATTTCGCAATAAATATTACATTCTCTTACTTTTCGGGCAATCAGTTGCGTGTATTGTGAGCCAAAATCAAGGATTAAAATTTTGTCTGTCATATGGCTGCGAAGGTAACAAAAATGAAACAGTAGAAGGTCTAATCTATGATTATGTTTTAAGGTCGGGCAAGTATAATTTTTTTGTATTCCATAAAATCTTTCCCCTTAAATCTGACGATATATTGACCATTCCTCAAATGAGAAATATTTAAGGAAATGCTGCTTTGCCCTGAATTTGTTTGGCTGTTATATATTATTTTTCCTTTTATGTCAATTAGTTCATAATGAATCACCTGGGAGTTGTTACTGATATTAATTTGAATGTTTCCAGTAGTTGAAGGGTTTGGGTAAATACGAAATCTATCGGTTGAATTATTAATAGTATTCGTAACGGAGGTGTTGGTTATTAAGCCTGTGCAGCTCCATATCTGAAATACCCATTCCGGTCGGTCGATAAAAGGGTTTCTGTTTCCTAGTATGGTAAAAATTGAATCATTTCTGTTTTTCTCTTTATCGCTCACAGGATCTTGAATATGCCATTTAAAAAGTGTTTTCAAATGCCATGCGTCTAGCCCGGGATATATAGTTCCGTCCAGGATATCGTTTGCGTTAGAATTTGATTTCCATTGGGGCAATAATGTTTCATAACGTACAATCATATAAAGTATCGCGCGCGCAATATCTCCTTTATATGCATTGATGGGCTCAAATACCGTACTGGTATATCCAAAATTATTCCCCGTTCCCAATTTGCTTCCATTAAGGGTTGTTTTGGATGGATTGCTGACTTCTCCAAAGGCAAAATTAGCGCGCAATCCGTTTACAAATCCGTCCGTAGGAAATACATGGTGAAGGTCTGACATCATAGGAAGTTCGCTGTTAAACCAACTTTGTGGGAATGTGTGCTCCCTATTATAACAGTCTCCTTCTTTTGTGTAGGAGCCACATCTCTCAGATGCGTCAAATCTGAAGGTATAGGATTCGGGGCCGCTAGGGTTATCACTGTATATATCCCAAACGATATCAGCTGTGTTATTATCGTTTCTTCTTTTATCTGTTTTTTCATGGGCAGGGATCACTTCTGAATACAGAAAGGTGTTGTTGGGGTTAGAGATGATGGAGGCAAGTGCTGTTTTTAATGTACTACAACTCAGTCCTTCCGCATTATTATAATATCCTGTGGGCAGATTCCCTGCATGATTTCTGTTGTGAACAGATTGAGCAATGGCTGTTAATTGCAAAAGAATCAGGCCAAACAGATATATTGTAAATCTTTTCATTTTCTATAAAATTACAAAACCCGCCTAAGCGGGTTTTGTAAGGTAAGAAATTAAAATTATTTTTTCAACTCATTAATCTTTTTCGTCAGTTTGCTTTTTAAATTGGCAGCTTTGTTTTTGTGTATTACACCTCTTTTAGCCAACTTGTCAATCATTGAAGCTACAGTGCTTAATTTATCGGTAGCCTGACCTGCATCGGAAATTGCACGCAAATCTCTGATTGCATTGCGGGTTGTTTTACCATAATATCTGTTGCGTTCTCTGCGTTTTTCACTTTGACGAACGTCTTTTCTTGTAGCCTTATGATTTGCCATAACTGTTTTTTTCGGAGGGCAAAGGTAAGGGAAAAATTGATTTTAACCATTTTTTTCATTTTTTTATATGCGCATTATCCAAACTAAAGCGTATCTCGTTTTTTTAATCCATCCATTATCTAGTGCTATCTGTTAAAACTTTTTTTATTTTCATCATTTTCATCTTGCCTTTTCCTTAAAACGACCGATATTTGCCCAAATTTTTTTTCGCCGTTTAAGGATTGTTTTCCATGAAGGATTTTCAATACATCACATCCTCCCATCCGCAATATATCGAACAGCTGTATCATGATTTTGTTCAGGATCCGGCTTCTGTGGATTTGGAGATGAAAAAGTTTTTCGAAGGGTTCGATTTCGCTGTTCAATCGGGTTACCAACCGAATGGTCAGTCTGTATCAACACAGCCTGCTGTCTCCGGAACTGTCGACTGGAAGAAAGAGATAGGTGCATACCGTTTAATATTAGGTTACCGTAACAGAGGTCATCTGTTGTCCACAACCAACCCTATCAGAAAAAGAAAAGACAGAGGTGCCAGACTGGATCTGGAAAATTTTGGACTTGCTGATGCCGACCTGGATCATACAGTATTTGCTGCAGAACTGGTTGGTCTGAAAAATGGAACCCTTCGTCAATTGGTTGCTCATCTGCAAAAGTCCTATACAACCAATGTTGGAATTGAGTTTAAATATATAATTGATAAGAAAAAGGTTGAGTTTTTGATTCAGGCAATGGAAAAGGATTTTCATCAGCCTTTCCCTATAGAAAAGAGAAAAAGGATTCTGGAGAAATTGAATCAGGGAGTACTTTTCGAAAAATTTCTGCATACAAAATATATTGGGCAGAAAAGATTTTCGCTGGAAGGAGGTGAGACCGCGATCGCCGCACTGGATGCGATTATTAATTTATCTGCTGATTATGGGGTAAAAGAAGTGGCCATCGGTATGGCACACAGAGGTCGGCTGAATATACTTGCCAATATCATGGGCAAAACTTATGAGCATATTTTCAGTGAATTTGAAGGCACGGCTTCCCTGGATCAAACAATGGGAAGTGGTGATGTGAAGTATCATATGGGTTATGGCAGCGAATTGGTTACTACAGGCAATAAAAAAATCTATTTGAAATTATTGCCGAACCCATCTCATCTTGAAGCCGTTAATCCTGTAGTTGTTGGTTTCTCGCGCGCCAAAGCAGATTTGTTAACTGAAAGTAATTTTGACGAAATACTGCCGATTTTAATTCATGGTGATGCATCAATAGCCGGTCAAGGAATTGTATATGAGGTGCTGCAGATGAGTGGTCTTCACGGCTACGAAACAGGGGGTACGCTTCATTTTGTTATTAATAATCAAATTGGATTCACGACAGATTTTGAAGATGCCCGAAGCGCCGATTATTGTACATCACTCGCAGCAATGGTACAGGCGCCTGTGTTGCATGTGAATGGTGATGATGCAGAAGCAGTTGTAAAATGTGTAGAGATTGCTACACGCTATCGTCAGGAGTTTAACAGCGATGTTTTTATAGATATGGTTTGCTACAGAAAGCACGGACATAATGAAGGAGATGATCCTAAATTTACCCAGCCACAACTTTATGCACTCATCGAAAAACATCTTAATCCAAGAGAAGTATATACACAATATTTACTGCAAAGCGGTGAGGCTGATGCCAAAGAAATGGCAAAAACAATGGAGCAGAAATTCTGGGCTGATTTACAAGAACGCCTGGATGAAGTAAAACAAAATCCATTGCCGTACACATATCAATCACCTGAAGTAGCCTGGAAATCTTTACGTCGTGCAACAGAAGAAGATTTCATGTCATCTCCCGATACGGCTATCTCCCCTGATGTTTTTAATAAAATATTCAATTCTTTAATGTCGTGGCCTGATGATTTTAAACCTTTGAAAAAGGTTGAAAAAATCCTTCAGGAAAAAATAAAGTTATTCCAGCAGGAAAATAAAGTGGATTGGGCAACGGGAGAATTGATGGCTTATGGAAGTTTGCTGCTTGACGGGAAAGATGTACGCATGAGTGGACAAGATGTTCAGCGCGGAACTTTTTCTCATCGTCATGCGGTACTTCGCGATGAGTTAACTGCCCGCCCTTACTCCCGTTTATCTGCCATTGATGGTGCTACTGGTAAATTCAGGGTTTATAATTCTTTACTCAGTGAATATGGTGTGCTCGGTTTCGAATATGGTTATGCAATGGCGCATCCTGACTGTCTTGTAATATGGGAGGCTCAATTCGGAGATTTTTGTAATGGAGCACAAACAATTTTTGATCAGTTTATCGCTGCCGGAGAACAGAAATGGAATCGCATGAATGGCTTAACAGTATTGTTGCCTCATGGTTATGAAGGACAAGGCCCGGAACATAGCAGTGCCAGAATGGAAAGGTTTTTACAGCTATGTGCTGAACTGAACATGGCCGTAACGAATATTACTACATCCGCTAATTTTTTCCATGCGCTTAGAAGACAGTTGACCTGGTCGTTCCGAAAGCCATTGATCAATTTTTCTCCTAAAGCAAATCTACGCCACCCCGGTTCTTATTCTTTAAAAGATGAGTTTTTATCCGGAGGATTTAAGGAAGTGCTGGACGATCCCGCACAACCTGTTGCTGCAGATGTTAAAAAAGTATTTTTCTGTAGTGGGAAAATCTTTTTTGATCTGGCAGAAAGAAGAGATAAAGAACAAAGAAACGATATCGCTATTATCCGTTTAGAGCAGTTATATCCATTGCCTGAACATCAGGTGAATCTGATACGACTGAAATATAATAAGGCGGCATGGTTTTGGGTTCAGGAGGAGCCGATGAATATGGGTGCTGCTGCTTATCTCAAAATGAATTTAAACGCTATTAATTTTGGGGTGATTGCCCGACAGGCTTCTGCTTCTACTGCAACCGGCTATAATAAAGTACATCAGATGGAGCAGGCCGAATTGATTGATACGGCATTTTCGATTAAATGAAATAATTGATATTAAAAGACATTTTTATGATTGATATAAAAGTACCGGTTGTTGGAGAGTCTATTAGCGAGGTAACATTATTGAAATGGACCAAAGCTGATGGAGCATGGGTTGAAAGAGATGAAGTTATTGCTGAACTCGAAAGCGAAAAAGCAACTTTTGAAATTAACGCAGAACAATCCGGTGTTTTAAAGCATGGCGCAAAAGAGGGCGATACGATTCGTATCGGAGATATTGTGGCACAAATTGATGAAAAAGCTCCTGCACCGGTTAATACTACCCCGACTGAGGTACATGTTGAGGAGAAAAAAGATGTCATTGCGTCTGCAGCGTCTGCACCTTCAGCTGAGCAGGCAACAGCAGACAAAAAGAAAATTAGTCCGGTTGCGGCTGCTATTGCTGCGGATAAGAATGTAGATATTTCGGGTGTTAAGCCTTCATCCGGTTCCGGGAAAATTCTTAAAAATGATGTGCTTAATGCTTTGTCTGATCCCGGCAAAATTGCTTTCAATAATCAAGCACTCAATAGCAGAGTATCTCGAAGAGAACGTATGACTAATCTGCGTAAAACTATCAGTCGCCGTTTAGTGGAAAGTAAGAATACAACGGCTATGCTTACTACATTTAACGAGGCGGATATGTCGCGGATAATTGAACTGCGTAATAAATATAAAGACGTTTTTAAAGAAAAGCATGGTGTAGGTTTAGGCTTTATGAGTTTCTTTGCGAAGGCGTGTTCTATTGCATTGAATGATTGGCCTGCGGTGAATGCTTATATCGACGGAGACGAAGTTATTTATCATGATTACGCCGATATTTCAATTGCTGTTTCAACACCTAGAGGGTTAACTGTACCAGTTCTCCGTAATGTAGAAAGTATGTCTATGGCTGACGTTGAAAAAAATGTGGGCATGCTCGCTGCAAAAGCAAGAGACAATAAACTTACGATAGAAGAATTGTCGGGCGGTACTTTTACCATTACGAATGGCGGTGTTTTTGGTTCTTTAATGAGTACCCCCATATTAAATCTTCCTCAAAGTGCCATTCTGGGTATGCATAAAATTCAGGAGCGTCCTGTTGCATTGAATGGTCAGGTTGTCATCCGACCAATGATGTACCTGGCTTTAAGTTACGATCATCGCATTATTGATGGAAGAGAGAGTGTTGGTTTTCTCGTGCGCGTAAAAGAACTGCTTGAAAATCCTGAGCAACTTCTTTTTGGCAAGGATCCTGTAAAGGCTTTACTTGAGATTTGATAAGTATAAGCCAACTTTCCGCTAAATGAATCGATACGAACGATATATATATCTTTCGGCTGAAATTATTAATCATTACGACGGTACTGAACCTTTTGCTAATTTTCTTAAAAAATATTTTTCGACTCATAAGCAATTGGGTAGTCGCGACAGAAAACAAATCAGTGCCTGTTGTTATGCATATTTCAGAACGGGACAATTATTGAATGCTTTTGAACTGTTGGAAAGGATTCCACTCGCACTTTTCTTGTGCTCGAATCAATCAGAACCTTTATTATCCCATTTATTTTCTGACTTGAATAATAATACAAATCGGTCATTAAAAGAAAAATGTTCCATGAAGTCTATTGACTGGAGTGAACATAAAGTGTTCCCCTGGATTAATGCAATGAGTGAGGGGATAGACAGATCCTTATTTGTAGAGAGCCATTTCGTTCAACCTGGTTTATTCGTCAGAATAAGACCCGGAAAGCAAAATCTTGTGTTGCATAAATTACATGAGGCTTCAATAGCATATCATATTTTAAATGACCATTGCATTGAATTCCAAAATGGCTTAGACCTAAGTAAGATTTTAAATCTTAATCATGACGTGGTTATTCAGGATTATAGTTCACAGCGCTTAGCTGATTTTTTTGCAAATATTGAATTTCCGCAAGATCAGAATATTTCGGTTTGGGATAGTTGTGCTGCCAGTGGGGGCAAATCTATTTTATGTAAAGACTATTTCCCTAACGCTCAATTGACTGTGAGCGATGTCAGGCCTTCTATACTTAAGAATCTTTCTATTCGTTTTAAAGAAGCAGGAATAACTTATAAATATCTTATAGCCGCTGATTTGGCCCAATCAGTACCGCAGCATTTTAAAGAAAAAAAATACGACTTTATCATAGCTGATGTTCCTTGTACAGGATCAGGTACATGGTCGAGAACGCCTGAGTGGTTACATTTTTTCAATGAAGATAAAATCAGTTCTTATGTAAGTCTTCAGCAGAAAATATTGGGAAATATTATCCCTCATATAAATGAAGGGGGCTTTTTGTTGTATAGTACTTGTTCTGTTTTTAGTGCGGAAAATGAGGCGCAGATTCAATACATCCAACAACGATACAATTTATTGCTTATCAGACATCAGATAATAGAAGGGTATCAGCACAAAGCGGATACGATGTTTGGTGCACTTTTTAAAAAAATATAATTGCTGATATTTTTTACTGCTGTGCCCTTTGCATTGAATTACCGCCGCTGCTTTGTCCGCGCGCAGGTACATTTTTACCCCCGCTTTGAAGTAATTCGAATGTAGAAAATCTGGACGGTGATGATCCTTGTGGCCAGGCATTATTTGTTTCATTAATGTCTGCTGTTTCTTTCCACGGATCAAGCAATACAGATACGACTTCTTTTTCTTTGATGAAGACTTTGGTGAAAGAATTTTCATTTACTCTCCAGATATCTACAGGTATTCTATCTGTTGCTTTTGTTCCATCTTTAAAGGTCCATTCAATGATTACTGGCATTACCATGCCACCTTTGTTGGAGATAGTCATTTCATAAAAATAATGCTGATCCCATTGCGATAAATTTTCATTATCCCTGATTAGCGCCTTTTCTTTTTGCGCTTGTTGCCATTTAAGATCTGCCCCGGGGTTTGCATAATAGTAGTCTCTGAGCGTGGTATCTGTATTTGTGGCAAATGTCAGGGTGCTATCATTCTTATTTCTGATTTTATGTAAAGGAATAAAATTATCATCTTTTTTGGTTCTGCTATTATTGCTATTAACCTGGTAAATTTTTAAGCTATCCAAGGATATATCAACAGGTTCAGTGCCATAAAACCAGCCTCTCCAAAACCAGTCAAGATCTATTCCGCTGGCGTCTTCCATCGTTCTGAAAAAGTCTGCAGGAGTGGGATGCCTGAAAGCCCAACGATTTGCGTATTCCTTGAACGCATAATCAAAAAGCGTTCTTCCCATAATGGTTTCTCTGAGTATATTGAGGCCAGTAGCTGCTTTACTGTATGCATTGGCGCCAACATTCACGATATTCTGTGCATCAGTCATAATGGGCTCCAGTTGATCTTTGGGCAGACGCATATAGTCTGTAATTAAATGGGCAGGACCTCTTTTACTTGGATAATTATTATCAAATGCTTCTTCAGTAAGAAATTGCACAAATGTATTAAGTCCTTCATCCATCCACCAGTATGCACGCTCATCACTATTAATAATCATAGGAAAGAAGTTATGGCCCACTTCATGAATAATCACGCCAATCATTCCGTATTTAGTGGATTCACTGTAAGTACCATCTTTTTCAGTTCTTCCGTAATTGAATGAGATCATCGGATACTCCATTCCCTGGGAAGCTTCAACAGATATGGCAACAGGATAAGTATATGAGACAGTATGTTTAGAATATGTTTTTAAGGTATGTGCAATTACTTTAGTAGAATATTTTCTGTATAGCGCATAGGCTTCTTTCGGATAATAACTCATCGCCATTACTTTTTTCCCATCAATATAAACAGGCATAGCATCCCAAATGAATTTTCTGCTCCCTCCCCAGGCAAAATCTCGAACATTTTCTGCTGAATATATCCATGTTTTTGTGCCGGTTGGCTTTTTACTTTCTTTTGCAGTTGCTTCAGAAAGTGTTACGATTTCTTCTACATCTTTGGCGGTTTGATTTTTTTGCCATCTTTTAAATTCAGTAGGGGATAGTACTTCTTTATAGTTTTTACATTCGCCGGTTGAAGCAATGATAAAATCTGAAGGTACTGTAATGTTCACCTTATAATTTCCAAAACAAAGCGCAAATTCTGGCCCGCCGTTAAATTGTGTATTTTGCCAACCATGAAAATCACTGTACACTGCAACCCTCGGGTAGAATTGACTCATGGTGAATACCATATTGTTATCCTCTTTGAAAAATTCATAACCGCCGCGACTGCCCCAGAAACCACGATCCGGAATTTTATAATGCCAATTTATTTTAATGGAAAACTGGGCGCCGGGTTTAAGACTTGCAGGCAAATCAATTCTAAGCATAGTTTGATGTAATGTGTAAGCTAGTTTATTGCCTACGCCGTCAGTAAGGGAAGTAATTTGTACACCAAGATCTTTCTCTTTTGCCATCCGCCATTGCTCAAGTCTTTGTAATTGGGCGTGCGTCATTTGTACGTCCATTTTGCTTCTGTTGCTGCGCAGGTTATCGCTATCTGGGTGGTGTATATTTCCATCTAATTGAAGCCAGATATAACGAAGCATATCCGGAGAGTTGTTATAGTAAATGATCGTTTCGGAGCCTGTTAGCATTAGCTTATTTTCGTCTAACGTTACCTTAATATCATAATCTGCTTTTTGCTGCCAGTAACGATAGCCCGGCGCTCCGCTGGCTGTTCGGTAGTCATTTGGACTTTGTAATAAATAACCCAATTGTTCAAATCGGTTTGCATGATTACTGCCGGGATTATGAACAGGAGGCTGAGCATTTAAGCTAAAAAAAAATGTAAAAAATAAAGCTGTATAAAATATTTTCATTTTTCCAGAGATTTCAAATCGTTTATTATAAATATCTTTATCAAATGTAAGATTAATTGGGAAAATGGCTGATATGCCTTTGTGAGGTTGGTAAACTTTTTTTATCACACTATGTATTTAAAATGTTTTTTAAAATTCTTCCGGGTTGTTATTTATATATCCATACCTGTATTTTTTTGGTCTTTTGATTTCCATCCTCATCATGTAGGGGTTATTGAGATTGAATTCAATAGTAAAAAAAAGGAATTACAGGTCGGCTGCAAATGGTTTGCTGATGATCTTGAAGATGCAATTCAAAAGAAATACAAAATCAAAAGAGATTTAATTCATTCGGTAGATTCTATTCGTAATGACACGCTTTTAATGGATTATATCAATTCGAATATTTTATTCACAAGTGATAGTGTATTAGTTCCACTAAAATGTATAGGTGCTGAATATGAAAAAGGCGCGCTTTGGTTTTACTTCGTTGCACAGAATTTTTCACAAGGCAAGCAACTGGAATTTACAAATCAGGCATTGTGCGATGTTTTAAGAGATCAGACTTATATTGTACATATTGCCAATAACGAAAAGAGATCTACGTATAAATCAAATTGCACGAATAAGTCAATTATACATCAATGGTAAAAACATCTTTTTTAAGATCACTTGTTTTATTTGTATTGCTTTTCCTATTTTTGAATATGCGCGATTCTTTAGCCAAATCAATTGTTGTTGAGTCTAAAATTATCCACTCTGCTATACTAGACCGTGATGTGTCAATTGATATCTATTTGCCAACGCATGTCAAACATCCGGGTGATATGAATTTATTACTGATCAATGATGGGCAGGATTTGATTAAGATGCCTTTTGAGAATATCTTAAACGATCTATATTATTATGAGGAGATTGCCCCTGTGTTATGTGTAGGCATTCATTGCAGTACAGATAGAAAACACGAATATGGTATGGCAAATTTTCCAGATTATCTGGGCAGAGGCTCAAAAGCCGGTTTATATACAAGATTTATCCTTGAAGAGCTTATTCCATTTATTAAGCATTCTTTTCATATTCCTTTTTTCAGATCTCAGGCATTTGCGGGTTTTTCATTAGGTGGACTTATGGCACTTGATATTGTATGGAATCATTCCGATATCTTTTCAAAAGTAGGGGTGTTCTCCGGTTCATTGTGGTGGAGAAGAAAAGCTTATGAAGATGGTTATACCGATGCTTCAGATCGGCTTATGCATAATCAAGTGCGTGATAGTACATCTTCTCCGCTATTAAAATTCTATTTTCAGGCTGGTACAGAAGACGAAACAAGTGATCGAAATGGTAATGGAATAATTGATTCCATTGATGATACCAAAGATTTAATTGACCTGCTTTATTCGAAGTCTTATGATAAAGATTCCATTCAATATGCTGAAATCATAGGCGGAAAACATGATGTTGATACCTGGGCTAAGGCATTGCCCGATTTCCTGAAATGGGGATGGGGTAGAAAATAGTTTGAACTGCTTCATTTTTATTTGCGTTAATTTTGCTGAAATTATATTGTATGCTCCATTCGATTGAAGAAGCCTTAAAAGATATTGCGGAAGGGAAAATGGTGATTGTTGTGGATGATGAAGATCGTGAAAATGAGGGCGATTTTATTATAGCAGCACGATTTGCTACGCCTGAAGCTGTCAATTTCATGTCGAAATATGGTCGGGGTTTAATTTGTGTTGCCCTCACGGAAGAACGTTGTAAAGACCTGGATTTAGGTCCAATGGTTCATTCCAATACTTCTTTGCATGAAACAGCATTTACGGTTTCTGTAGATTTAATAGGTCATGGTACCACAACCGGCATTTCTGCTTCTGATAGATCTAAAACTATTCAGGCTTTAATTGATGATGAAACTCGGTCAGGAGACTTGGCAAGACCTGGTCATATTTTTCCCCTCAAGGCGAAGAAAGGGGGCGTTTTAAGAAGAGCAGGTCATACTGAAGCTACTGTTGATCTGGCAAGGTTAGCCGGATTGGAGTCGGCAGGCGTATTGGTCGAAATTATGAATGAAGATGGCTCAATGGCGCGCTTGCCTGAACTTGAAATAATTGCTGCTGAATTTAATGTAAAGATTATCAGTATTAAATCGCTTATTGAATACCGCTTAAAAACAGATTCTTTAGTTGAAGAAGTAGTAAGAGTAGATATGCCAACTATTTTTGGGCATTTTCAGTTGGCCGCTTACAAAGAAAAAGAAACTGGGGCAGAACATTTAGCTTTAATAAAAGGAACATGGGATGAAGATGAACCGGTACTTGTGAGGGTTCATTCTTCCTGTTTTACTGGAGATATTTTGTCTTCATTACGTTGTGATTGTGGTGAACAAATGCATTATGCAATGCAAATGGTAGAAGCGGAAGGTAAGGGTGTTGTTTTATACATGAATCAGGAAGGAAGAGGAATTGGGTTGCTTAATAAACTTAAAGCCTATAAATTGCAAGAACAGGGAATGGATACAGTAGAAGCAAATCTGCATTTAGGCTTGCCTATGGATGGAAGAGATTATGGCGTTGGAGCACAGATACTTCGTTCATTGAATATTTCTAAAATCAAACTCATAAGCAATAATCCCAAAAAGAGAGCTGGTATTTTGGGTTATGGACTTGAAATCGTAGATACTGTACCTATTAAGATACAACCCAACCCATATAATATAAAATATTTAGAAGCTAAGAAGTTAAAACTTGGGCATGAGTTGTAATCACATTTACCAAATCTTGTCAAATTCTTTTAAATAGGAAAAACTTACTCCCGTACGATCATTTCTTCTTTGAATATCGAAAATGGTTCTGTAAAAACCTATCAATCTTAATTTGCCATCAGGAGTTATCAGCCATTCAATAGAAATGTCAGGCGTTAGCTGTCTGTTATTTTGAACGGTATTGTTGGTTTGTCCTGCTGCCACTAACATAGAACCGCCTGCTTTCATCAATAATCTTCCATTCATTAGTTTCCTAGTGAATCCAAATGAACCAGTTCCCTGAAATCCAATACCTTCAGCTTGAGTGCCTGTAATTAATCCCGGAGTGAATGTTACATAAGGGTCAAGCTTCAAATCTTTAAGGCCGGGAATATTTCTTATTACAGCTCCTAAGCCACTGGTTATTTGTTGCGATAGGAATTCTGATAACGTGCCAGCAGCACTTGCAAAAAAGGTATTTCCAACAGCCCCTCCTGCAAATGACTGATTCTGAGATCCTGAAATGAAAGAACCAATAAGAAGTAGTGAAATCACTTGTCTGTTAAGCTCGTCCGGATTATTATAGAGTTGTGCTAACCCATTGTTGGTTAACGGGTTGTTTCTGCAAGGATGCCCCTGTGGTAATTCGAATCTGAATTTAATTGTCGGATTTTGAAGTGTGTTGCTTAGATTGGCAACTACCAATATATTATTTCGCTCATTATTACAGCCATTTGTTAATTCATTTGGAAGCCTTACTTGTTCTACAAGATAATTTGCATCTATGTTGATTCTAGCGTCATAAGGGTTGCCCGACCAGCTGATGGTTCCTTTATTAATCAGAAAAGGTCTTTTAAAAAGATCTTGCCAGTTAAATGTGTATTTCCCATTTGTAATTTCATAGTTCCCCGTTATACTAACATTCTCATAGGTTCCAACTTTTAGATTAATGGCTCCATTACCCTGTCCTTCGATTATGTCATTGGTTACTTCATCAAGGATAAGGTAAACTTTTGCATATGGATTAGCAATTACATCCAGGTCAACATTTAATGCACTTGCGTTTTGAATTTTAGTGGTAGATTTTAAATCTTCACCATATTGCCTGAATACTATAAAATTAGCAGTACTGGTTACTCTTGAATCAGAAGTAGGTAGAAATATTTTTGAACTGTCAGTTGGGCGACCGGAAATCTTCATTTTAATGTTATTCAGAGGCCCGGTAACAGATCCGTTCATATATGCTGTGACATTTCCATAAAATAAAGAATTGTCTTTAGCAGTTGTATTTAGTACTAGGATTCCTTTATTTTTATTCATTGCTTCAAAATGCAAATCAAAAATCATCTTATTAAAGAAGGCATGTTTTATATTTCCGTTGAAAGAAGCTTGCCTTCCTTTAAAATCTCTGAAAAGAATATTATTGAAAGTGATTTTATCATCCGTGAATTCAATATATGCACCAGATTGAATGTTGTATTTACATTTTGTATAATCGAGCATAAATGAAGCATTGCCTAGTTTAGCATTGCCTGTTAATTTAATATTATTTACAAAGCCTTTAATATTAAGTAATCCTGTTGCTTCTCCTTTCATATCTGAAATAATCCCTTCCAGATAGGGTTCTAGTAGGGATATGGAGCCTTTGCTTAATTCAATTATATTATCTGTGTAAATAGAATCGAGGTTTGAGATATTCGTAAATCCTTTTATATTAAAAATATAATCTATGTTATCAGAACTGGAAGAGTACCTGAATGTTTTGTCTTTTTGATTAAATGAAATTTTTAATGGCAAAAGTCCTATTGAGTCATTATTTATTCTTAATCGTTCATTTGTAAATATCGCATTGGCACTTAAATTACCAAAAGGATCAGATACGTCAATTCTTCCAGTTGTTGTTCCTTCAATCCTGGGGTCTTTAAAAAAATACGGAAGTAGCTCACCAAGTTCTACTTTCCTGATTTCAACCGTAAGATCATTATACGCTCCGATATCGGATGGGTGAGTAAAGATTTTGATAGACTCGTTACCACTCGTAAAGATAATGCCATCTGATAAGATGTCATTTTTCCCTATATAAAGATCGCTTTCGTTATCGATATTCCATATCTTTTCATTTAAAACAAAGTTTGATTTTAAAAAATTAAAAAGTACGCCATCTTTTGTAACACTGAATCTGCTTCTTAAGTCTGCATTTTTAAATGATTGAGACATAGCTGTCTTGATAGAGATGAAGCCGGTATCAGAAGCTCCTTGTATATTAAATTGTGTTTTAGTAATTCTTAAACTATCGTTGATTTGAATCATTCCTATATCTCCAATAACATTCATTTGCTTATTGTCATTGTCGCTCTGTAGATTGATATCTTTAATTGATATGTTCTGTATAAATAAATCAGGGATAGAGACGTTTAATTTGTATTGATTAACTGTAGTATTAATACTGCCTCTTATAAATGATCCGTCAGTCCCATGTATAGGTATTTTAAACATAGATAATAATTTGTCTATGTTTTTTGTTTCCAGATCAAAAGTGAAGATGTGTGCATCTTCTATGCGTTCTTTATTCATGAAATATGCAGGAAAGTAAGCCGACATGATTTGATTTCCAATTCCATTAAGTTGATCGAGATGGTAGATTCCTTCCAGATTTACATTTAAAATATCAGAATGTATTGATATGCGCCTGCTTGCATTATCTCTTAATTCACTTTGTATTTGTATATTATTAACAGGTAAATTACTGGATGCATTTGATAAGATAGCTTCATTTAATGAAATAAAGCCATCAAAATCATTAATATTCGATGCAGCAAAATCAGCATCAATGTTGCCGGATAAGCTTAGTGGGTTTTTGGTGAGTCCAAGTTTGTAGAAGTCAATCTTTTTAATTCCTCCTCCAATATTATAACGAATGACATTTCTGTTTTTGAAATTAATGATGCTTGCTAATTGTAGATTAAGATTAGCATCGTTTGATGCAGTAGCACATGTAAGTATATTTTCTTTGATTGATGCATCAATGGTGATATTTTGAACAAGATTATTCCTTATTTGAACTTTAGGGATGGTGCTTTTTATATTGATTGCTAAGTTTTTTTGGTCAAAACCACTGCCTTCAATAATATTGTTCATGTCTATATTACCTACATCTGGAAGATTTATGAATTGACCCAGATTAAAATGCTCAGTATTGATTGTTCCTTTATATTTTGGAATCCCTTTAGCAGGCAATAAAAAATTAATATTTGTTCCGATATTTCCTAATGCTGTTTGTAGGGATAATCCTAGTTTGAGGCTATCATTAAATCCTTTAATACTTCCATTTATATTAAAATTGCCCAATAAAGAAAGCTTGGGCATTGTAACATTTTTTATATCTGGAATGATTTTGGCTAGTAGATTATATTCAATCTTGGATGAATTAAGTAATAAGTCATATTTTATTTTGTCAACATCAGGTAATCCCTGGATCGCTATTTTGCCATTAATTGTTGTAGCTCCATTATTGTTAATTGTTAAGTTTCTGCTTATAAGATTATTTACTTTTCCTTGAATCAAACCATTGATAAAAATAGCTTCATTATACGGAGACAACGCTGGTGCAAAAAAGGCGAGATCCTTTGTATGTAGTTTACTATTCAACAAATTTCCTTCCATTTGAATATGATCAATAAAGTGGTTCATATCATGATTGAACCGCAGATATCTCATCGCAAAAAAATCACCTATTTTGCTATAAGGCGTTTCTATCTTTAATTGGTGGAATTCCATAGCTCTTGCATGCCAGTTGATATTAGATTTGAGACTTGTAATGTCAAAGCCGGACCGCTCTTTAGCTGATAATTCCAAAGATCCAAGGATACTGTCTCTTACAATTTGAATATTTTGAACAGACGCATTGATATTATTAAAAACAATATAAGTCGGGTCGAAATATGGGGTTGGTTTAGATGTGTCTAAAATGTTTGAATAAGTTCCATTATTAAGATGAATATTCTTGATTTTGCAAGTCCATCCCTCTAAAAAATCAGAACGTGAGGTATCTTGCTTAGCATGAATTTCCTGCTCTGTTAGTTTTCTTTTTGGGGGTCTGTTTCCATTATACTCGGTAATTGTACAAGAGGGATTGTCAATAGTAATGTTTTGCAGATCAATGATCTTTTTTTCAAATTCAAGCTTATTTGTCGATATGTCAATTTGACCCAAATATCCTTTGATGTCTTCGCCAATCCATTCATCTTTCATGTAAAAATCGATATTGGACAGATGTATATTTTTTAGCGATAGATTAAGCGGTTTTGAGTTTTTCTGTTGGGGCTTATCTGATGAAAGATATTTAGATATATGGGCGTAATTCCAGATGCTGTCTTTTCGATGTAGGTAAATTTTGGCATATTCCAGATCCGCTTCGTGAATTATAGTTTTATCTTTAAAAATAAACCAGTTGTTGAACCCCACAGATATTCTGCCTGCATAAAGTAAAGTGTCTTTATTATGGTCTTCGATATAGACACCTTCAAGCATCAATTTTTTAAAAACAGAAAAATCAACTTTTTTAACTGCCACTTTTGTGCCTAGTTCCGCAGATAGTTTATGGGTAACCTTCTTTACGAGCCATGTTTGCACAGGAGAGAAATGGATTAGTACCCATGCTGTCATGAGAAGAATAAAGATTACGGCAATAATCTTCCAGGATATATTCAGAACTTTACGAAGCATTGGAATAGTCGTAAAATTAACCAAACATCATTAAATTATATCAGGTTTTAACGCTTTAAAATGCAGTATTATTTAAATTAACATGCATTTTCCGTTCTGCCTCTTTTTTTATTGATAATTATCATTTCTCCAATTGTAGGTTAATTCGTATTTTGACCTGCCATTTTAACGGCTACAAACCGGTTTACTCAATTTTATCAAACAACCTGATTATGAGACTGATTTTTGTAATGTTGTCTTTGCTTTTTTTGATCTCCGCCAACGGTCAGATTTTAAGCCCTGATGAATTTTTAGGTTATCCGCTTGGATCCAGATATACCTATCACTGGCAATTGATTAATTATTATGAATATGTTGCAAAAACTGCCCCCGACAAAGTAAAGCTGATTCGATATGGTACAAGTTATGAGGGCAGGCCTTTAATAGTCGTGATGGTCTCAGACAAGATGAATGTAGAAAATGCTGAATCGATTAGGATGAATAATTTACGTTTGTCTTTAATAGCCAGTGATAAAATGGCAGCAAATGAAGACGCTCCTCCGATTGTTTGGTTAAGTTATAATGTGCATGGTAATGAGGCTTCATCTTCCGAAGCATCAATGCAGACCTTATATCGCATGGTTCAGGATGACAAGCAAATGAAAGAATGGTTAAAGAATGTTGTAGTGATGATTGATCCTTGCTTAAATCCTGATGGGAGAGATCGTTATGTTCAGTGGTTTCAGTCTGTAAAAGGTAGAAAATCCAATCCCAATAGCATGTCAAGAGAACATCATGAACCTTGGCCTGGGGGGAGGACAAATCATTATTATTTTGATTTAAACAGAGACTGGGCTTGGCAAACACAAATAGAAACGCAAGACAGAATCAGATTATACAATCAATGGATGCCTCAAGTGCATGTGGACTATCATGAGCAAGGAATTAATGAGCCATATTATTTTGCACCTGCCGCCGAGCCATACCATGAAGTTATAACTCCGTGGCAACGAAGTTTTCAGGACAGTATAGGGCGCAATCATGCCAGATATTTTGATCGAAATAACTGGCTTTATTTTACCAAATTACGATTCGATTTATTGTATCCGTCTTATGGTGATACCTATCCTACCTATAACGGTGCTATTGGTATGACCTATGAACAGGCTGGTATTGGAGCGGGCCTGGAAGTAATAACGGAAGAAGAGGATACATTAACGTTAAAAAACAGAATAGATCATCATGTTGCCACTGCGCTTAGTACAATTGAAACTTCCTGTCATCAAAGAAAAAATCTGATGAAAGAATACAGCATTTATTTTTCAAAAGCGGTTACTACAGGATATGGGCCATATGCTGCGTATGTAATTAAAAATCGGGTAGGGGATGCGCAGCGAATTGCTGATTTTTTATCGCTACTTGATAAAAATGGGATTCAGTATGGTTCAGCGAAGGGTAAATTTTCCGGATATGATTATAACAGTGCGGGTGATATTTCTTTTACTTTAAATGAGGATGATATTGTAATCAATGCTTTACAGCCTAAGTCGGCGCTCATTCAAGTGCTAATGGAACCACATGCTAAGTTAACCGATTCGGTAACTTACGATATTACAGCCTGGAGCATACCCTATGCTTATGGATTGCAGGCCTATGCTACTAAAGGTAAAATACCTGTTAAGCCTTATGTAAAGGCTAATGTAAAAACAGAAGATAATCAGGAAGTGTATGGGTTGATTATTAAGTGGGAAGGATTAAAAAGTGCAGGTGTTGCTGCTGCGCTTTTATCAAAAGGTATATTAGTAAGGTATAATGAAATTCCTTTTGTGATTGGGGGGCAACAATTTGAAAGGGGTTCTATGATTATTGTTAAAGCGGGTAATCATTCCTTTGGTAATACATTAAAATCGATGGTGCTTAAAATTTGCGACAGTTTAAAGGTGGATGTTTTTTCGGTGAATACTGGATTAGTGGATAAAGGAGGTGATTTTGGCAGTGATCTTATGCATAAGTTAATGCCCAAGCGCGTGGTTGTGGCATCCGGACAAACAGTTTCATCTTACGCGCTTGGGGCGGTATGGCACTTTTTTGAACAAGAACTTAATCTCCCTATCTCACTGGTCGATACAGAACTTTTATCCGAATCCAACCTCGACAAAACAGATGTTCTCATCCTTCCCGACGGTTACTATCCCTTTCTGTCCGATAAATCTTCCTCTGATCTAATCTATCAGTGGATTCAAAAAGGGGGTCGCCTCATCGCCCTGGAGTCTGCCGTCTCTTCCCTCTCAAAACTTGACTGGGGACTAAAAGCAAAAAAAACCGATGAGTCAGATGATCAAAAGGGTACTTATGCTTTACTGAAATCTTATGACCAAAGAGAAAGAACTTATATGAAAACCATCACACCGGGCGCAATCTATCAAGTTGATATGGACACCACTCATCCTCTTGCTTTCGGCTATCATAGCACCTATTATACCCTCAAACAAAATAATCAGATTTATGATTTCATTTCCTCCAATGGCTGGAATGTAGGAGTCATTAAATCAGCGGCTCAAAAATCAGGATTTGTGGGTTCTGTACTTAAAAATAAACTGAAAGATGGTCTCCTTTTCGGCGTTCAAAATATTGGTAAAGGCTCGGTGGTTTCTTTCGCAGACGATATCATCTTCAGGAATTTTTGGCAGAATGGTAAACTTATGCTGTGTAATGCTGTTTTTTTTGATTTCTAAATTTACATATGCTTGCATTTCGTACTAAATCAAGAATCTTTTGTTTTCTGTTAAGCTGTGTATGTTTTACATATCTTACCTCTTTCGCACAAAAACAACATACTGTCGGTGCCTCTGATATTTTACTAGATATTAAAAAGCTAAAAGTAGATGCTTCCGTCTTGTACATCGCCGCACATCCGGATGATGAAAACACAAGACTCCTTACATATTTCTCAAAAGAAAAACAATTCCGAACGGCTTATCTTAGTCTCACGAATGGTGAAGGCGGACAAAATCTAATCGGTGATGAACAAGGTGTCGCTCTAGGCCACATTCGAAAACAAGAATTACTCGCTGCTCGACGCATTGACGGAGCCGAACAATATTTTGCAAACGCTTTAGATTTTGGTTACTCAAAATCTAAAGAAGAAACTTTAAAAAAGTGGGATAAAGAAAAAATTCTTGACACAATGGTGCGTATAATCCGTTCCTTTAAGCCGGATATTATTATTACCAGATTCCCTCCGGATAAAAGAGCAGGACATGGTCATCATGCGGCTTCCGCTTTGCTTGCTGCTGAAGCCTTTGAACTTGCTGCTGACCCCGCTGCATTTAAGCATCATTTTCCTGAAGGTTTATCTCCCTGGAAGTCAAAATCTCTCTTTTGGAATACCTATAATTTTGGTTCTGCCAACACCATTGCCCCTAGTCAATTAAAAATTGATGTTGGAGGATTTAATCCAATCCTTGGAAAAAACTATGGAGAAATTGCTGCAGAAAGTAGAAGTCAACATAAAAGCCAGGGCTTCGGATCTGCTGCTCAAAGAGGGACCCAATGGGAGTATTTTGTGTTCGTAAAAGGAGATTCGATAAATGGTGTTTTAAATAATAATGTGCTTTCAATACACCATCAGGATAAAATTGTAAAAAAAATCAATCACCAAATTGATAAAATTATATCAAATTATAAAATTGATAATCCAACCGCTTCTGTTCGTGAATTAATTAAATTGTATAAATTATTAAGCTTATCGCATAGAGACAGTTTTAAATTATCTCTGATTCGTCAATTAATTATCAACGCTTCCGGTTTATTCTCTGAAGCCTATACCGATAATGCTTTTGCTGTCGGTGGAGATTCACTGTTTATAAACGCAGTTGTCATCAACAGATCAAGACTGAATGTTAAATTACAATTTGTTCAGATTGGAAATACGAATACAGATACCGTTTACAATAATTTGGTGTTACCCTATAATCAGCCGTTTAAACAAATATTTGCGTTGCTTACACCCACATTAAGCCAGAATATTACAGATAAATCTTTCTGCCTGACATATCATCTGCTTATCGATGATTTTCCAATAAAAGTCACAAGACAAGTTCAGTATAAATTTACCGACCCTGTGAAGGGAGAAATATTTTGGCCGCTATCAATTTATCCGCAATACACAATCGAACCGCTCCAAAAACTCTTTCTTTTAAATACGGGTGATCGTAATCTGGATCTGCTTTTTAAGGTTAAAAGTCTTGCTCGTCGTACATCGTCTCATCAATTGGCTTATTTATATAGAAAGGCTACCAATGGCAATATTTTATTGAAAAGTTTTTTAATGGATTCTGTGTTAGATAATGACGGAATGCTGCACGTTCGTATTCCTGCAGATGACGTGGATTCATTAGCATTCTTTTATCTTCAATGTAACGGCGCTGTATATGATCAATATATCCGCTTAATTGAGTACGATCATATTCCTGCAATACCTTTATTTGAGAAGTCGATTGTGGCATTTCCTCGATTAAATTACACCATCACAAGTAAGAAAATAGGATATATTAAAGGCGCAGGCGATTGGGTAGATGAGGCAATCAGGTTAATGGGTTGTCAGGTTGATATCTTATCTAAAGATGATTTGTTTTTTGAAAAACTTACTAATTACGATGCTATAGTTACTGGGGTAAGAGCGTATAATCAACATGACTGGCTTACAGACAAACATAATGTTATAATGCGTTATGTAGATAGCGGAGGTGTAATGCTGATTCAGTACAATACCTCCTCTCAAATCGGCCCGCTTAAAAACACACGCTGGCTATTCCCCTTTACCATATCAAGAAATCGTGTAAGTGAAGAAGATGCTCATGTAAGTATTCTTGAACCGGATCATTCTGTTTTTAATTATCCTAATAAAATTACCAGCCTTGATTTTAATCATTGGATTCAGGAAAGATCAGTCTATGAAACTGATTCAATTGGTGTAAACTGTAAATCACTTTTGTCTATGCATGATCAGGATGAGCCGGATAGAAAAGGTAGTTTGATTTTGGAAGAAAGAGGAAAAGGCCGTCTGATTTATACAGGACTTACTTTTTTTCGTCAATTGCCCGCAGGTGTAACGGGTGCTTTTCGCTTGTTTGCGAATTTATTGTCAAAATCTACACGCTAATTTTATAAGATGAAGCGCATATATTTAAGTCTTTTAATATTTCTTCTGCTTTTGATTATTTCTTTTCTCTTGCTCTCAAAATTTTACGCATGAATTTTCAGACGCCAGATTGGATTGTTTTAGTCGTGACGCTGTTAGCAGTTATAGGATACGGTATATATAAAAGTAATGCTGAGAAAAACATGGAAGGTTATTTTCTCAGCAGTCGTCAAATGCCCTGGTGGATTGTTTTATTGAGCATTATGGGCACACAGGCAAGTGCCATCACTTTTTTAACAGCACCGGGTCAGGCATACACAGATGGCATGCGTTTTATTCAGTATTATTTGGGGCTGCCAATTGCTATGATTGTTATTGCTGTTGTATTTGTGCCAATTTTTAATCGTTTGAATATCTATACAGCCTATGAATTTTTGGAAAAAAGATTCGACCTCAAAACACGTACACTTACCTCTTTTCTGTTTCTTTTATCAAGAGGATTAAGCACCGGTATCAGTGTTTTTGCTCCTTCAATGATTCTTCATAGTATGTTGGGATGGGATATTTACTGGACAAATATCTTTATGGGTGGGTTACTGATTGTATATACTGTTGCCGGTGGCGCCAAGGCAGTTGCATATACACAGCAATTACAATTTGTAATCATATATATAGCAATGTTTATTGCTGGCTACTATGCAATTTCCTATTTGCCTGCCGGATTTGGATTTCAGGAGGCAATGCATATCGTTGGGAAATCAGGTAAAATGAATATTATCACAAGTGGTGTTAAGTATGGTAAGTTTGACTGGATGGACAAATACAATATCTGGAGTGGAGTTATAGGCGGTTTTTTTCTTGCATTGAGTTATTTCGGAACGGATCAAAGTCAGGTCGGAAGGTATTTGACTGCTAAAAATATCAAAGAAAGCAGAACGGGATTATTAATGAATGGTTTCGTTAAAGTTCCTCTTCAGTTTTTGATTTTGCTGCTCGGTTGTTTTGTTTTTTCTTATTATATTTTCGCAGACGCACCTGTGTTTTTTAATAACAAACTTGAAAAGGAAGTACGTCAGACTATTTATGCAAATAAATATGATGAGCTTCAAAAAGCATTTGATACAAACCAAGAATTAAAACGCAGTGCTGCCGTTCGGCTTAAAAGTGGCTTGGATAAAAATAATCAGGTTGTCATTATGGAAGCCAGGCATTCTTTGGCTTTGGCAGAAAACAAATCAGGTCAGATCAGAAATCAATTAAAAGATGTAATCACTAAGGCGGTGCCTGGAGCTGATACAAATGACACCAATTATATTTTTCTTCGTTTTGTAAGTGATACTTTGCCTGTCGGTTTAATTGGCTTAATTATATCAGTTATTTTTTTAGCAGCATGGGGTAGTATCGCTGCTGCTTTACACGCCCTTGCTTCTTGTACGATTGTTGATTTTCATCAAAGGTTATTTGATAAAACGATGAGTGAAAAAAAAGCATACAGGCTAGGACAGTTATACACGATTATTTGGGGTGTTATAACAATTGTTGTAGCTGAATTTGCCTATAATTTGGGTAATAGCCTTATTGAAGCTGTTAATATTCTTGGAAGTTGGTTTTATGGAACCATTTTAGGTATTTTTCTTGTAGGATTTTTCATAAAATTTGTCAAGGGTAATGCGGTCTTTTGGGCAGCTGTTATTTCTGAAGGAATTGTACTTTGTTTTTATTTTATGAATATTATGTCTTTTTTATGGTTGAACGTTATCGGAGCGGTTTCAGTGGTATTGATATCAATGCTTCTTTCAGTGGGTCAACGCAAAGTTTTAGAAAAGCCTTCGCTTATTGAATGTTGATTTTTAAATCAGGTGCTGTAAAAAGATAGCCGTTTTTTGTTTTTATATGAATATCTGCAATGATTAATTGATCTCCAGTTTTTAAATTTTCTTTCAAAAACTTCTTCCAGTTGTCCGGTAATGTACCATTGTACTGATAGGTATAGGAATAGCTGTTGAACCTTGTCTTAATCGTACCGGTAGATTCATCTTCGTAAAAATCTTTACTTCTATAGATCAAAATCGCCTTGGCAATAACCTGTTTTTCCTTTTTTTCAACATATACGTTTAAAGTTGAATCAAGTAATGGTAATACCTGCACCACTGTTAAATTGCCGCTGCTGCTAACACCCAAGTAAGTATCCATTTTAGGCGGCTTAATTTTAGGAGCATCTGGTTTTGTCTGACTCCACAGCATTCCGGGTATTAAAACAAAAATCAAGAAAAGTGGGTTGGTCCTCATTTGCATAAAAATTAATTATATATACAACGAAAAAAGCTAAAATATATTTAAGTTAATGATTTAAGATTTTCTTTCAGTGTATGTATTTTAATTACAGCATCCGCTTGTTTCTTTTTTTCATTTTCAATGATTTCCGGCTTTGCATTTTGAATGAATTTCTCATTGGTAAGCTTCTTGTCTACTGTGGCAAGGAATCCTTCAAAATACATGATATCTTTCAGTATTTGCGCTCTTTGAGATGCGGTATCTACTACCTTTTCAGTTTTAATATAAAATTGATCCTTGTTCACTAAAACACTTATCAAGCCATTTTCATTTTCAGGAATTACATTAATATGGGGCGCATTTATTTGCTTAGCAAGAATATCTTTCATGCCATAGATATAATTAAGCGTATCCTTTTGGGTAAATATTTCGATGCTTTCTTTAGGTTTTAATTGTTGCTTTGCCCGAGCATCTCTGATTACGGTAATCACTTCTTTAAGAAACTGTCCTTTTTTAAGTATCTCTGGATCAAAAGACTGTTGCGCTTGCAACAATCTGATGGTTAAGTCGTCGCCTTCTTTTCGATCCTTTAGAAGATGATAAATTTCTTCTGTTATAAAAGGCATAAACGGATGCAGCAGTTGTAATAACGACTCGAAATAAAGGATTGTCTTTTCATAAACAATGCCCGACATTTTTTCTCCGAATGGTGGTTTCACCCATTCGAGATACCAGCTGCAGAAATCGTCCCAGATAAGTGAATATGTTGTTTTAAGCGCTTCACTAAGTCTGAATTCTTTAAATTGTTGGTTGATGGCCTCAGTGGACTCCTTAATTCTTTCTTCCATCCATTCGAGTGCAAAATTTATATCAGCCTTAGTGTCATTTTCTGCAAGGCCATTATGCTCCCAAAGTTTGATTAACTTAAGTGCATTCCATAGTTTATTCGTGAAATTTCTGCCTTGTTCATTGCTGCTTTCATCCCATAGTAGATCATTGCCGGCCGGTGAAGATATCATAATTCCAAAACGGCAGGCATCAGCGCCGTATCTTTCAATTAACTCAAGTAAATCAGGTGAGTTACCAAGACTCTTACTCATTTTTCGGCCCTGCTTATCTCTAACAATACCGGTAAAATATACTTCTTTAAAAGGGATTTCTTTTTGAAATTCCATGCCTGCCATTATCATACGAGCTACCCAAAAAAATATAATTTCGGGTGCTGTAACTAATGTATTGGTAGGGTAGTAATACGCCACCTCGCTGTTTCCGGGGTTGCTGTATCCTTTAAAAACCTCAAAAGGCCATAGCCAACTTGAAAACCATGTATCCAGACAATCTTCTTCTTGTGATAGTACGTCAGTAACCTTTTGAATGTCATTGACATTTATATTATGTTTATCAGCATACTGAGTTAAAGCTTCATTTTCATTTAGGGCAACATATACATTGCCTTCTTTATCGTACCATGCAGGTATTCTATGTCCCCACCAAAGCTGGCGACTAATGCACCAGTCTTTGATGTTTTCCATCCAGTGACGATATAGATTTTTGAATTTAGAGGGATAAAACTCTATTTCACCATCATTGATGACATCGAGTGCGGGCCCGGATATTTTTTTCATATCTACCCACCATTGTAAACTCAGCCTTGGCTCAACTACAGCATCTGTTCTTTCACTATATCCTACCTCACTGGTATAATCTTCTGTTTTAACAAGAAAATTTTTCTCTTTTAATTCTTGTATAATCTGTTTTCTCGCTTCCAAACGGTCGATTCCAACATAGATTTTTGCTTCTGAATTAAGGGTGCCGTCTTCATGTAGGATATCAATAATTTCCAGATTATGTTTGATTCCCAGCTGATAGTCGTTGGTGTCGTGTGCGGGTGTTACTTTTAGCGCACCGGTTCCAAAATCCATCGTAACATAATCATCAGTTATGATGGGGATACGACGATTGATGAGTGGCACAAATGCAAATTTGCCATGAAGATGTATATATCGGGCATCGTTGGGATTAACACAGATGGCCGTATCGCCCATAATCGTTTCAGGGCGAACTGTTGCAATGATGATTTTTTCAGTAAATGAAGGTTCGCCTGCTGCGTCTTCAATGGCATAGGCTAAATGGTATAAGGTCTGTGGGGTTTCTTTTCTGATTACCTCCTCGTCGCTTAAAGCTGTTTTCGCTTTTACGTCCCAGTGAATCATTCTTTTACCCCGATAAATAAATCCCTTATTATAAAGATCCAAAAATACACCAATGACCGACTGATAGTAATCGGGATCCATTGTAAAAGTGGTTCTGTCCCAATCGAGACTACAGCCTAATTTTTTTAATTGCTGCAGAATAATGCCTCCGTATTTCTCTTTCCATTCCCATGCATATTGCAAAAAAGCTTCTCGGGTTAGACTTGATTTGAGAATGCCTTTTTCCCGTAGCATTTGCACAACTTTAGCTTCGGTAGCAATAGAAGCGTGATCGGTGCCGGGAACCCAGCAAACATTTTTACCATTCATCCGCGCTCTTCTCGCTAAAATATCCTGAATCGTGTTGTTCAGGCAGTGGCCCATATGTAATATTCCTGTAACATTAGGAGGGGGGATAACGATTGTATAAGGCTCTCGTTCATCAGGTTTACTGCTAAAATAACCGGAATGTACCCAGTATTTATACCATTTTTGCTCTGCTTCCTGAAAGTTAAACACCTTATCCATTTCCATAAAAAACCATGATTTTATTGCGGACAAATTTAAGCAGAAAGTTCACAGCGTTTTTAATATAAAAATAAAAGCCCCATAAAATGGGGCGCAAAATATACCGATAGCTAAAATTTAGCCACCAATTTCTTGTAATCACATATAATTTTAAACTTATAGGCTGAAAAACAAATATGTAATTAGAGCGATTGCTGTAAAGAAACCTATAACAATTAATACTTGTTTTGTGGTTTCGCCGACTTGGTAGTTTTCTTTAGTAGACATAACAATACATTTAATGATGAAAAAATAGTTAGCATCATTAGGTATCGGATTAGACTAAAAGGGTAACTAGTAAGAGAGAACACTATTAAGTTACGATAATTATATGCAATTTCAAACAATTATTTTTTTTCATGCAGATTCTTGAATATATATATATTAAAATTGATACGTAATTAATGAATATCGTTCAACAGAACAGTGGTTGATGGGAAGTTTGTAAAATAAATCGCAAAAAAATCAAGAAAATAATAATTTTTTGAAAAAGTTTGATTTTTTTATTGTATTGGATGCTTTGAATTATCAAATATAAACATCATCTTTGTAACGGTTTTTCATAGGATATTGGATTTTAAACGAAGCTGGATTTCTATCCGGCTTTCTTTTTGCATAAATTTTTTATTTAAATTAATACTTTATTTAATTTTTATAAATTATTGAAATTCAATATTTTATGTTTTTTGAATATTCTCAATTTGTATGAGGATAACGCTAAATTAACCTTAAGATTAAGGTATAATAAATGAAATAAAGACACCATCAGTACTTGTACCAATTCAAAGTAATAAAAGCTGACAAATAAAAGTGGGCTTAAAAAAAACATTACAATACCGATTAAGCCAAATCTTTTATCCATTGTAATTACTATAGCCGCATTCAAAAAAAACAAAGAAGCCATTAGGTAATGAAAATAATAATAATCAAGATGATTAAAATAGACTAGAAAAAATAAACTGATCCCGCTTATCATCCATTTTTTACCCATCGTTATGAATGAAATACTTATAAAGCTTAAAAATATGATGAATATATATTTTGCCTCACTAAAATAATATTCACTGTATGAATCATACTCAAAGCCTGCAACCATACCTAATACAAGCGGAAGCATAAGACCAAGAAATATCCCTGTATATTGGATGATTTTTTTTATCCATTCTGCTTTAATTTTTTTAATGGGTAATGGAATGTTGCGCAGTGGTTGAAAGGAACGTGGTGATATAACATATTTCATAGCTATCAGATTATTCAATATGATATGCCCTTAACGAAATTTTGATACTAACAGGAATGCATTTTTAAAGGGCATAACATATGGTAAATGAAACAATAAAAAATATACATATGAAATTACAATTAGTAAAACACATAGTCAATTAGTAAAAACGTATATTTTTTACTAAGCGTTTTATTTAGAATGTTAGGGTTTTGATAAAACCATTATGCATATATATGGTTCAATAATGCCTGCATAGACGTGAGTTTGGTGATACGGGCATGTTCAAATTCAAGACTTGCAGCGATGGGACCGGAAACGATTATGTGTTGTTCTTTGCAGATATGAATAAGCTTTTTAAAATACTTATCAGCCTGGTAATGAAAAAAATCAGTAATGAGGTGAATGTGAATGTAATCTGCGCTTCTTTTAGCAAGATATTGTTGAATGATCTCCATGGTAGTGTCTGCACCCAGATAAACAACACGCTTGCCATTTTTACGCATGAGATACATAATGAAAAGTAATGGGAGGCGATGGAACTCACCTTCGGGTAATAACAATAATGTGATTTTACCCCTTTTCACCAATGGAAGTTTTTGGATTTCAATATCTATTTTTCTGGTAATTTGTTCGCAAATAAAATGTTCGTGAGCTGGTTTAATTTGGTTACCAATCCAACTTTTCCCTATTTGTTGTAAGAGTGGATAAAAAACATGCATTACCACTTGTTCAAATCCAATTTTGGGAAGAATTGAGTCGTATATTTTTTGAAATTTAATTTCATCAAGATTTAATCCTGCATCTATAAAAAGTTGGATATCTGTTTTAAGATCACTGCTTCCAAAATTATTTGAAGATGTTAAGAGATTGCGCTCTTCGGGTGTCATGCTTGCAATCTTAGAAATTTTAATGCCGGCGCGGTTCAGGTGTGCAATGCTTAAAACTTCTTTTAAATCTTCATTATCGTAAATCCTGTGTTTGCTTTTTTTTCGCTTAGGAATCAAAATGCCATATCGTTGTTCCCAAACCCTCAGAGTTTGTGCTTTAATGCCGGATAAGGTTTCAATATCGCTAATCGTAAATTGATTCATATGCAGTATATACAAAACAACTTAATCATTATTGATTTAGAAAATAATGTCTAAATAATACGGACGAAACTTTCACAATCAATTTGTTATAATGCTTTGGGCAAGCAAGTCGGAAGGACTGGACTGAATTTGTAGCATAGCCTCCAGTTCGTCATAATGTTGCAATATCTGATTTCTTGAAGTACCCCCCGGTAATATATTATAGAGTTCCTTTGCAATATTATCGGGCGTTAAATCATCTTGTATCAGTTCTTTAATCACCGGGCTGTCCATAATCAGATTTACAAGAGAAATATATTTTATACGGATTACTCTTCTGGCAATCTCATAACTAATTTTACTGCCTTTGTAACATACTATCTGCGGCACCTTAAATAAGGCAGTTTCCAACGTGGCAGTTCCACTTGTAACAAGCGCCGCTGTTGCTATTTGCAACAATGGATATGTTTGATTGATTACATAACTGATATTTTCATGACCACAAATTAATTCATCATAAAAATCTTCGTCAATTCCTGGAGCTTTCGCTATTACAAAATGATAATCAGGAAACCTGCTACAAACTTCCAGCATAATGGGTAACTTAACTTTGATTTCTTGTTTCCTGCTTCCGGGTAATAAAGCAATAACAGGCTTGTCAAAAGATAAAATAGGTTGCGTATATGCTTTCCTGAAATGCTGTATTGCCTCAATTAAGGGATGCCCAATGTATTCAACATCCCATTTCCATTTATGTTGGAAGTATTGTTTTTCAAAGGGTAGTATGACAAACATTTTATCAATATACTTTTTCATTTTTTTCACGCGGTTGGATTTCCAGGCCCATACTTGTGGTGAAATGTAGTAGATGACTTTATATCCGTTTAATTTTGCCCATTCAGCAATTCTCAGATTGAAACCGGGATAATCAATAAGTATCAATATATCCGGATTGCTTTTTTGTATATCAGACTTGCAGAATTTGATGTTCTTTAAAATTACAGGCAGGTTTTTAACAACTTCAATAAAGCCCATAAATGCCAAATCGCGATAGTGTTTTATCAATTGTCCACCTGCAGCTTCCATCAAATCACCTCCCCAACATCTTATACTTGCATGTGCATCTTTTTTAAATATGGCTTTAATCAGATTACTTCCGTGTAAATCTCCACTTGCTTCTCCGGCGATAATATAATATTTCATTGCACCGTAAAGATAGTGCAAAGCAAAAAAGCCTCCGTGATGGAGGCTTTAAAATATTAGTTTAAATTATTTTATTGCTTGATATATTTTAATTGATATTGATTATCTCCAATATTCAGACGAATAAAATATAGGCCGGAAGATTGTTGTTTCATGGTGTTGCTCAATGTTGTCTCAACTGCACTTAATCCATTTTTTACTTCAGTTATTAATCTTCCGTTTACATCATAGATCCCTGCTTTTAATAAATCATTGTGTCGTACGAAGCCCATATCAAATCGGATATTTCCTGTTCCTGGATTGGGATAAATGGACGGCGTAGAATATTGTATATCTGAAAATTCTTGAGTGGAATTTGACTTACGTAAAGCCACTCTTGTATTTACGTTTGCAGGAGCTGTGTATGTAACATTGACCCAAACTTTTTGCGCGGCTTGCTTATTTGTAGCGCTATTGACTCTAATCTGATACCAGCCTGTTACGGTAGGGGTAAAATTTAGGGCTAATGGTGCTGTGTTGGATGATGTTCCGGTAACGGATGCAACAATTGTATTGGCACTGTTGTGAATCGCTATTCTTTGCGTTCTTCCATTAACAGCAGGGAATAATAATACAGATATAGGTTTGGATGCCTCAGCAAAAACTGCACCGGCTGTTCTTTGTGCCGTTGAGTTAACAGGCAACTGTCCGCCCTGTCTTAATGAATTTGCATGACTATCGCCCAAGTCATCTGCCAATTCCCATTCCTGCGTAGTCGTGGTCGGCCTTGAAGAAGCATAGGTAGAAAGATAATTATATAAATCATTAATCGTGCTGAAAGTAACGCCTTGAGGAGCAGGAGCCCAAATGGAATAGCCGTGCCCGCGCGCGCCCGGAATATTATGAGCTACTGGAGCAGTTTTAATCAATACTCTGCCATCTGTATAAACTCTGGTAGTTGATAACCCATGCGCTCCTGAATAATCAATCAAATCAATATCTCTCCATGTTGGATCTGATACAGAGATCCATACTTCCTCATCCTGACTATTATCTGATACCGTGTTATATTTATCGGTTATCCCAATGATGGCTTTTCCTGTTCTTTCTACAACCAGATGATCTCCGCTTGTTCCTTTATTGTAAAAAGGTGCCTGAGTTCCTGTTAAGGCAGTAGGTACAGCATAATTGCCATCTTTAAAAGATAATTTTTGATGCGCCTGTATAATATTCACAATATCTTGTCGTACCGGCAAATCGGTTAAACTAGTAGGTAAGTGGCTGTAACGTTTGCCAGTAGTGCCAATATCAAACAGATCTTCAAAAAATACAGTTGGATTTCCATCCATTGAAAAAATAGTAGCATAAGCTGCATTTAATCTTGACTCTCTTGGATCAATATGTTGTCCATTTCCACCTAATTCAGAACCTGTATTCCAGCCTGTCGCATCTCCCAAAGGCTTTAAAAAATTTCCACTTGCATCTAAAATGGGACGATAGGTGTCGTGACTATTCACAAATGGAACTGTGCGATGCACGCGTTGTGTTGCATAATCAAAATATCGTTTGTCCTGCTGTTCGGCGGGTAAACTTTGCATATTATAATTTCCCTGACTTAGCACCATGCTATAAATACCACCACTGTTGCTATAACCCCTTAAACTGAAATCAAACGTACCGGTATGTTCTTCTGTTCCGCTTTTAACGGCGGTAACATAATTATCCAATTCAGTTTTGGTCCCAATCCATTCGCCGATACAAAGCATGGATTCACCTCCACGTGCAAAAGCTGGCAGATTGTATTTTGTATTGTAAATAAGATCTTCTTGTACATAAACAGGAAAATGCTTGATAGCATCCCATCTCCAGCCATCCATACCGGTTTGTTTCTTATACCATATGATCCAATTTCTTGCCTGGTCTCTCATATAATTTGTGGCTTGTGTCGGATTAACATATTGACGTGAAACAGTGCCCACGGTTACACTCCCAGATGTAGGAATGTTTGAACTTCTTCCGATTGCATTGCCTTCAAATGATATATCTGGCCCAAAATAAGGGGTGCATATTTCACCGGTCGTACAATTGTTAGATGCATTGGGGTAAAAATTGGTGTAATTTTTTGGCCATCTTCCATTTCTGGTCCAGTAATCATTTTGTGTTTCATTAATAACAGGTGTAGAATATGAGACATACCTGAAATTTTTATACCCATTGGCATTCGCAATAGAGAAGGGGCTTTGCGGATCTCGCCCGCCAATACCAGTATTTGTTCCCGCATCATTGGTGTGATTCAATACAATATCCCCAATGACGTCAATACGATTGGCATGCATCACTGCGATCATTCTTAATAATTCATCTTTATTGCCTAAACGTGTCCGTACATTCAAAGCAGAGCCACCGCCTTTCTGAAACTTATCTCCTAAGTCATAATGATCAAATACATTATAGCCAACGTTTGATGTGTTGCTACCCTTTACTGCAGGGGGAACCCATATTGCATCTATCCCTATGGATCTTAATCTGGGCGCCAATTCAGTTAAATAATCCGACCACTTATTGGCAAAATTGCTATTCCAGTAATCCCACCAAAAACCCTGGAATACTACTTTTTTAACACGCTGCTGGGCAACTAAATTGGTAGATAGCAGAATAATAGATAATAGGAAAAGTATCAATTTTCTCATATTGCAATTTTTGTTTGGCTGCTTTAAAATTAGTCATTGTAAAACAAATGTAAAAAATTTTTTACAAACAGTTGTATGTAAAAAGGGGGAACGTTAAACTAAAGAAAGAATTTAGCATATAAGATGATTAGCCCGTACATGACTGTCATAGAAAATATGCCAATAGCGGTTTTATCTTTCCGACTATTGATGAACAATGTGAACAAAACAATATTGGCTATCAGACTAAGGCTTCCAACAGCAGTAAGCAAAGCCTTTTGTTCAAAGAAAAATACTAAAAACTGTGGAAATGAAATAACAGTTGGATCCACTTTTATGAAATAGTATATAAGAATTCCCAAAACAGGTGCTAATGCACCAATTGCAATCCCAAATGGATATTTGTCTATATTCAGCATATTTATTTTAATTTTTCTTCTAATTGTTTTTTAAGTGCATAATTTGTGAGATCATATTGCACCGGAACAACACTTACATAGTTGTGTTCCAGTGCCCAGACGTCAGTATCTTTTCCTTTATCGAAGTTTTTAAAAGCACCGGTAAGCCAGTAATATGTTCGGCCAGATGGATCTTTTCTTGCGTCAAATTCCTCTTCATATTTAGCATAGGCCTGACGGCAAACTTTTATCCCTTTAATCAGCGCTGCATCAACATTGGGGATATTTACATTAAGGCAAAGATGGGGGTTTTTTATCTTGAGATTAAGGAGTTTTTCAACCAGTATTCTTGCATATTTTTTTGCAGCGG
>Ga0315906_10001251_pt1 | contig 38249 bp, 34 predicted proteins | sample LakEriMetagenome_4_FD_203526 | JGI IMG/M metagenome (GOLD analysis project Ga0315906, IMG submission 203526) | Freshwater fungal communities from buoy surface, Lake Erie, Ohio, United States - Buoy 2 MA122 | ecosystem: Environmental > Aquatic > Freshwater > Lake > Lake biofilm | place: USA... | reverse complement strand
GCGGCGTGGTGGCCGCGCGCGCCGAGGAGCGCATTGCGCTGTACACCGGCAACGACGACCACATCGTGCTGGACCTGCTGACGCCCTTTGACGTGCCCCGCGACAGCCAGACCGTGCGCCTGCGCTTCGCCGGTGGCCTGCTCGGCCACTGGAGCGTGTGGACGCAGCGCGCGGCAGCCTTGCTGGCGCGCTGCCACGCCGCCACGGCCCAGAGCAGCGTGGATGCCGACCTGCTGGCGCTGGATGCCCGCGTGACCGACTGCAACGCGGCCTTCTTCGACGTGGCCCACGGCTTTGCCGGCTGCATCGCCGGCTGCCACGAAGTGCTGCGCCGTCAGGGGCTGCTGGAAGGCACCTGGTGCCTGGACCCAGCCGAAGGCCTGAGCCCCGGCCAGGCACAGGAGATCGACCGCGTCTACCGGGACCACCTCGACTTGAACGACGACGCCTTCGTGAGCGAGCATCGCGCACGCTGGCTCGCCGCCTGATCCCACGTTCCCCCCACCACACCCACAGGAGACACCTCATGCACAAGCGCAGACTTCTCACTACCGCCCTGGCCGCCGCCGCCGTGTGCGCCCTCAGCACTGGCGCCAACGCGCAGCAGTGGAAGCCCAACAAGCCCATCAACCTGATCGTGCCCTGGGCCGCTGGCGGCTCCACGGACCAGGTCACCCGCGTGACCGCGGCCGAGCTGGAGAAAGTGCTGGGCCAGAAGATCGTGGTGGTCAACCAGCCCGGCGCGGCCGGCTCCATCGGCAGCAAGAACGCCTGGGAAGCCCCGCGCGACGGCTACACCTGGACGGCAGGTGCCGCGCAAGACCTGGGCACCTACCAGTCGCTGGGCATGCTCAACGCCGGCATCAAGGACTGGCACCTGTTCCTGAACGTGGCCAACATCGCGGTAGTGGGCGTCAACCCTTCAACCCCCTGGCAGAACGTGGGGCAGTTGATCGAGGCCATGAAGGCCAAGCCCGACATCAAGGTGGCCACCGCCGGCGTCACCTCCGGCGGCCACAACGCGATGGAAGCCATCTCGCGCGCCACGGGCGTCAAGTACCGCCACGTCACCTATGACGGCGGCAACCCGGCCGTGGTGGCCACCGTCTCGGGCGAGACCGAGGTGACCACCCAGCTCGCGGTGGAGCAGGCCGAGATGATCCGCGGCAAGCGCATCCGCCCCCTGGCCACCGTGAGCGACCGCCCGCTGGAGATCGAAGGCTTTGGTGTCATCGAGCCCATCAGCCGGACCATTGCCGGCTTCAAGGCGCCGCCCAACTACTTCGGCATCTTCATTCCCAAGGGCGTGCCGGCGGAAGTGATCGCCACCCTGGAAAAGGCCTGGGCCGAGCACATCGTGAACAACGAGGCGCTGAAGAAGTACGCCGCCAACCGGGGCGCCCTGTTTGCCCCAGCCGCGGGCGAGGCAGCGCAGACGGCAGCCTTCCCGGCGGTGCAGGCCAACGCCTGGCTGCTGCACACCGGTGGCAAGACCAAGGTGGCACCGGACACGGTGGGCATTCCCAAGCCCTGAGCGAAGCATCCGGCATTTGCTGATTCGATGGACACCACACCTTCCACGGCCGCCGAGGGTGATGAACCCTCGGCCCGCGCCGATCTCGTCGCGTCCGCGCTGTGGATCACCTTTGGCGCCGCGGTGGCCATCGGCGCCTGGCGCATGGACCGGCTGGAACGGCTGAGCATCAACCCCTATGAAGCGCCCGGCCTGGTGCCGGGCCTGCTGGGCGCGTTGATCGTGCTGCTGGGCCTGGCGCTGGCAGGGCGCTCGGTGCGGCGCGGGGCGCTGCGGCCGGCCTCTGCGCTGGCCGAGGGCACGCCAGCCGCCCCCACAGCCGACACTCAGGCGCTGCGTCACATGGCGGCGGTCTTCGGCCTGACGCTGTTCTATGCCCTGGCGCTCATCGGCACCGGCCTACCGTTCTGGCTGGCCACCTTCGCCTTCATCACGGTCTTCGTGGGCCTGCTGGACCGAGAACGCCAAGCCCGTCTCGGGCGTAGCCCTGCTGCACAGTGGGTGCGTGCCGCCATTTACGGGGCCGTCTGGAGCGCCATCGTCACGCTGTCGTTCCAGCACATTTTCCTGGTCAGGCTGCCCTGATGTTCGACGGTCTCATCGCCTTCGGGCACTCGCTGGCGTCGTTCATGACGCCGCAGTCCATCTTCTTCGCCCTGGCCGCGTCACTGGTGGGCGTGATCATCGGCGCCCTGCCCGGGCTGACGGCGACCATGGGCGTGGCGCTGATGACCACGCTGACCATCAAGCTGCCCGCTTCGCAGGCGCTGCTGATCCTCATCTGCACCTATGTGGGCGCCATCTACGGCGGCAGCCGCAGCGCCATCCTGCTCAACATTCCCGGCACGCCCGCTTCGGCAGCGAGTTGCCTGGACGGCTACGCCCTGGCACGCCAGGGCCAGGCCGGCCGCGCCATGGGCATCGCCACCACGGGCTCGGTCATGGGCACGCTGATCGGCATGTTCTTCCTGGCCCTGTTCACCCCGCTGCTGGGCGATCTGGCGCTGAAGTTCGGGGCGTATGAATTCTTCTGGCTCGCGATCTTCGGCGTGATCATCTCGGCCACGCTCACCGGGGGTGACGCGCTCAAGGGCTGGATCACCGGCATTGCCGGGCTGTTCATCGCCACCATCGGCCAGGACGGCATCCACGCCTACGAGCGCTTCAGCTTCGACAGCCGTGACCTGGCCGGCGGCTTGTCGCTCGTGCCGGCCCTGGTGGGTGCCTTCGGCTTCGCCGAGATCCTGGTGGCCATGCAGGAAAAGCGGCCGGTGCCGAAGATCAACCCCTTCGATACCGTCATCCCCAAGATCCGTGACGTGCTGCAGTACTGGCGCACGATCATCCGCTCGGGCGTGATCGGCACCTTCGTGGGCATCGTGCCTGGCGTGGGCGAAGACGTGGCGGCCTGGTCGTCCTACGCCGCGGCCAAGCGCGCGAGCAAGGAGAAGGCGAAGTTCGGCAAGGGTTCGGTTGAAGGCCTGATGGCGGCGGAGACGGGCGACAACGCCTGCGTGCCCGGCGCCATCATCCCGGTGCTCACCCTGCAGATTCCCGGTTCGGCACCGGCGGCGGTGCTGATGGCGGCCATGCTGATCCACGGCGTCAAGCCCGGGCCGATGATCATGGTCGAGTCACCGCAGTTCGTGCACGACGTGGTGGCCATGATGCTGCTTGCCACCATCGGCATCCTCATCTACGGGCTCGTGCTGACGAAACTGCTGGTGCAGGTACTGAAAGTACCCACCACCATCATCGTGCCCCTGATCTTCGTGCTGTGCGTCGTGGGCACTTATGCGCTGGCGCAGCGCATGTTCGACGTCTGGACCATGCTGGGCTTCGGCGTGCTGGGCTTCGTGCTGCGGCAGTACAAGTTCCCGGTGGCGCCGCTGGTGCTGGGCATCGTGCTGGGCGATCTGATGGAGAAGAACCTGCGCCGCGGCCTGGTGCTGTCCGACGGTGACCTCACGCCCTTCTTCACGCGGCCGATCTCGGCCACCCTGTTCGGCATCATCGCGCTGGTGCTGCTGCTGCGCATCCCCGCCGTGCAGCGCCGCCTGCCCTGGGGGCGTGCTTGAGACTTTCGCTGTGCAACGAGGTGCTGGCGCCCCTGCCCTTCGAGGCGCAGTGCCGCATGGCCCAGGCACTCGGCTACGCCGGGCTGGAGGTGGCGCCCTACACCGTCTGCGACGACCCGCAGACCATGACAGTGCAGCAGGCCCAGGCGCTGCGCCAGATGGCTGCGGACCACGGCCTGGAAATCAGCGGCCTGCACTGGCTGCTGGTCAAGCCCGCGGGCCTGTCCATCACCGATCCTGACCCGGCGGTGCGCGCCCGTACGGTGGCCTTCATGCGCCACCTGTGCGAACTGTGCGCCGCGATGGGCGGTCGCTACCTGGTGCATGGCTCGCCAGCGCAGCGGCGTGTGCCTGAAGGGTCCTCACACGAACAGGCCCTGGCGCGCGCGGCCGCCGCCTGGGCCCTGGCTGGCGAAGCCGCCGCCGCCTGCGGCGTGACCTACTGCATCGAGCCGCTGTCGCGCGACCAGACGGCCATCATCAACACCGTGGCCGAGGCCGTGGCCCTGGTGCAGGCCGCGGGCCAGCCGGCGCTGCGCACCATGCTCGACACCAGTTCCGCCGGCCTGGCCGAGAGCCTGAGCGTGCCGGCCCTGATCGAGCACTGGCTGCCCTCGGGCCTGGTGTCCCACATCCAGCTCAACGACCCCAACCGCCGTGCCCCCGGCCAGGGAGCGATGGCCTTCGGCCCGGTGCTGGCCGCGCTGCAGCGCGGCGGCTGGCAAGGATGGGTGGCCGTGGAGCCCTTCGAGTACGTGCCTGACGGCCCCGGCAGCGCGGCCTGGTCGGCCGGCTACCTCAAGGGGCTGCTGCAGACGCTCGACCACCGCGCATGAGGCACCGGCGATGACGGGCGCCGCGCCGCGCTTTCGCATCACCCGCCTCGAATTGTTCGAGGCGCCGGTGCGGCTGCGCATGCCGTTTCGCTTCGGTGTGGTCACGCTCACGCACTGCCAGCAGGCCTGGGTGCGCGCGCACATCGAAGGGCCGGGCGGGCTGCGCGGCACGGGCGCGGCCGCCGAGCTGCTGTCGCCCAAGTGGTTCGACAAGAACCCGGCGCTGAGCAACGAGCAGAACCTGGACCAGCTGCGCGACGTGCTGCACCTGGCCGCGCAGGCCTACACCGCAGACCAGACCGAGGCCGGAAGCACCACCGCCTTCGGCCATTTCGCCCGCCACCACGACGCGCACCTGCAGGCCGCTGCAGCGCGGGGCCACAACCCCCTGCTGTCGGCCTACGGCCCGGCACTCGTCGACCGTGCCGTACTGGACGCGCTATGCCGGGCTCTGGGGCTGAGCTTCTACCAAGCCATAGGGCGCAACCTGGCCGGGCTGTCGGGGCTTCACCCCGCGTTCGCCCCGATGGACTTCGACGCCTTCCTGGCCAGCCTGGTGCCGGCTGCCTCCATCGGTCTGCGCCACACCGTGGGGCTGGCCGACCCGCTCACGGCGGCCGAGGTTTCAGAGCCCCTGCACGACGGACTGCCGCAGACGCTGGAGGAGGTGCTGGCGCGCTATGCCCCGCAGCACTTCAAGATCAAGCTCAGTGGGCAGATCGGGGCCGACCTGGACCGGCTGCGCGCCATCGCCTCGGTGCTGGACCGCAGCGAGCGCGAGTACCGCCTCACGCTGGACGGCAACGAGCAGGTGCCCGACACGGCGGCGCTGGTGGAGCTGGTGCAGCGGATGCGCGCCGAGCAGGCCCTCGCGCGACTGACCGACAGCGTGAGCTTCATCGAACAGCCCTTCCACCGCAGCGCGGCGCTGCAGCCCGGACGCCGCGCGCCGGATATCGGCTGGCCGCTGCTGATCGACGAGTCCGACGGCACGCTGGAGGCGTTCGAGCAGGCGCGAGACCTGGGCTGGCACGGCGTGTCCAGCAAGACTTGCAAGGGCCTCTACAAGTCGCTGCTCAACGCCGCCCGCTGCGCGGCCTGGAATGCGCAGGCGCCGGGCGCGGGCCCGTACTTCCAGTCCGCCGAAGACCTGACGCTGCAACCCGGGCTGGCACTGCAGCAGGACCTGGCCCTGGTGAACCTGCTGGGCATCACCCATGTGGAGCGCAACGGCCACCACTACGTGGACGGCATGCGCGGGCGGCCCGAATCGGAACAGCAGGCCTTTGCCCAGGCCCACCCGGATCTGTACGAGCAGGCCACGGCGCCCGACGGCCAGCGGATCACCCGCGTGCGCATCGTGGACGGCCGCCTGGCCATCGGCTCGCTGGCCCTGCCCGGCTACGCCAGCGCGGTCCTGCCCGACTTCCGTGCCATGCAGCCCCTGGTGGCCCCGCCGCCGCCCACCGTCCATGACGCCCGTGACACCCCTGACACCCACAGCGCATCTCGATCTGCTGACGCCTGAGGGCCAAAGCCAGCCCTACGCGCTGCGCGGCACGCCCGTGCGGCCTGCCCGCCCGCCGGGCCCCTTCAACCGCATCGCCTACTCCGCCGCCCACGTGGTGGCCAACCCGCGCGCGGACATCGACCCCTGGCTGGACAGCGCCGTGGACTGGGACGCCACCATCGCCTACCGCCAGCACCTGTGGTCTCTGGGCCTGGGCGTGGCTGAGGCGATGGACACGGCGCAGCGCGGCATGGGGCTGGACTGGCCCCGCTCGCTGCAGTTGATCGGCCTGACGCTGCAGGCGGCACGCGGGACGCCGGGCGCCCTGGTGGCCAGCGGTTGCGGCACCGACCAGCTGGACCCGGCAGCCGCGCGCAGCGTGGACGACGTCATCCGCGCCTACGAGGAACAGATGGCGGCCATCGAGGCGCTGGGGGGCCGGCTTGTCCTGATGTGCAGCCGGGCGCTGGCGCGCGTGGCACACGGGCCGGCCGACTACGAGCGCGTGTATGACCGACTGCTGTCGCAAGCACGCGAGCCCGTCATCCTGCACTGGCTGGGCGACATGTTCGATCCGGCGCTGGTAGGCTACTGGGGCAGCCACGACGTCGCAACCGCCATGGACACCGCCCTGGGCGTCATCGCCGCCCACGCCGGCAAGGTGGACGGCATCAAGATCTCGCTGCTGGACCAGGACCAGGAGATACGCATGCGCCGCCGCCTGCCCGCCGGCGTGCGCATGTACTCGGGCGACGACTTCCATTACCCCGGGCTGATCGAAGGTGACGGGGTGGGCACGCACGCCACCCAGCAGCACAGCCACGCGCTGCTGGGCATCTTCGACGCCATCGCGCCCGTGGCCAGCGCCGCGCTGTCGGCCCTGGGCCGCGGGGAGGTCGAGCGCTACCGCGCGCTGCTGGCCCCCACCGTGCCGCTGTCACGCCACATCTTCAAGGCGCCCACACGCTTCTACAAGACCGGCGTGGTCTTCATGGCCTGGCTCAACGGTCACCAGAGCCACTTCATCATGGTGGGCGGCCAGCACAGCGCGCGCTCACTGCCGCACCTGTGCGAACTGTTCCGCCTGGCCGACGCCGCCGGCGCGCTGGCCGACCCGGACCTGGCCACGCACCGCATGCGCTCGCTGCTGACCCTCAACGGCCTGTAGCCGACAACTGCTCCCAGCGCTCCAGCGCCTGCATCAGCTCGTCCTCGATCTGGGCGTGGCGCGCCGCGAGTTCGGCGGCCTGTTGCGGGTGGCGCGCGAAGAGCAGGCCGTCAGCCAGCTCGGCGTCGATGGTCCTCTGCTCGGCCTCCAGGGCCTCGATGCGCGCCGGCAGGGCGTCGAGCTCGCGCTGCTCCTTGTAGCTGAGCTTGCGCGCGCTCGAAGAAGCTCCAGCGCCGGCCGCGGGAGAGAGTTGGACAGAGGCCGCAGCGGCTGGCGCAGCGGTGACGGGCACCGAGGCAGCGGCCTGCAAGGCCCGGGCGCGCGCGCGCTGCAGCTTCCAGTCCTCGTAGCCGCCTTCGTACTCGCGCCACAACCCGGGGTGGCCGCCCCAGGCGGGGTCGCCCTCCCAGGCGATGGTGCTGGTGACCACGTTGTCGAGAAACCGCCGGTCGTGGCTGACCAGGAAGACGGTGCCGCCATAGCCCTGCAGCAGCTCTTCCAGCAGGTCCAGGGTGTCGATGTCCAGGTCGTTGGTGGGTTCGTCCAGCACCAGCACGTTGGCCGGCAGCGCAAACAAGCGTGCCAGCAACAGCCGGTTGCGCTCGCCGCCAGAAAGCGTGCGCACGGGCGAATTGGCACGCTCGGGCGAGAACAGGAAGTCGTTCAGGTAGCTCATGACGTGCTTGCGCTGCCCGCCGAACTCCACCCACTCGCTGCCCGGGCTGATGGTGTCGGCCAGCGTGGCCTCCAGGTTCAACCCGGCGCGCATCTGGTCGAAGTAGGCCACCTGCAGCTTGGTGCCCTGGCGCACGCTGCCCGATGTGGGTTGCAGGTCGCCCAGGATGAGCTTCAGCAGCGTGGTCTTGCCGGCGCCGTTGGGCCCGATCAGGCCCACCTTGTCGCCGCGCAGGATGGTGGCGCTGAAGTGGTCGATCAGCGTGCGCTGCCCAAAGCGCATGCTCACTTCCGAGAGTTCGGCCACGATCTTGCCCGGCGGCAGGCCGGCATCGAGTTCCAGCCGCACCTGGCCGAGCTGGTCGCGCCGGGCCGCGCGCTGCGCGCGCAGCGCCTGCAGCCGGGCCACGCGCCCCACGCTGCGGGTACGCCGGGCCTCCACACCCTTGCGCACCCACACCTCCTCCTGCGCCAGCAGCTTGTCGGCGCGGGCGTTGGCCAGGGCCTCGTTCTCCAGCTCACGCGCTTTAGTGGCCTCGAAGGCGGCGAAGTTGCCGGGGTAGCTGCGCAGCACGCCACGGTCCAGCTCGATGATGCGGGTGGCCACGGCATCGATGAAGGCGCGGTCGTGCGACACCAGCACCAGACAGCCAGCGGATGCCGAGCCTGAACCCGCCCCGCGCCACTGCACCAGCAGCTCCTGCAACCACTCGATGGCCTCGATGTCCAGGTGGTTGGTGGGCTCATCCAGCAACAGCACGTCCGGCCGCGCCACCAGCGCCTGCGCCAGGGCCACGCGCTTCTTCGTGCCGCCAGACAGAGAGGCTACTGGCGCGTCGGCCGGCAGGTTCAGGCGCTGCAGGGCCTCGTGCACACGCTGCTCCCAGGTCCAGCCGTCCAGGGCCTCGATGCCCGTCTGAAGGGTGTCCAGGTCGTCAGGCAGGGCTCCGGCCTCGCCGAGCGGGGGCGGGGTGCCACTGGCCAGGGCCTCGTAACGCTCGCGCAGCGCACGGGCCTGCGCCACGCCTTCGGCCACCGCTTCGAAGACCGTCGCCCCTTCGGCAAACTGCGGCTCCTGCGGCACGTAGACGCGCCGCACCCCGCCTTGCTGCTGCAGCAGGCCGTCATCCAGCCGCTCCACCCCGGCCAGCACCTTGAGCAAAGACGACTTGCCCGTGCCGTTGCGCCCGATCAGCGCCACGCGCTCGCCCGCCTCCAGCGAGAAAGCGGTGCCATCGAGCAAGGGCACATGCCCGAAGGCGAGATGGGCGTTCGTGAGGGTCAGCAGGGCCATGGGGGGATTGTCCCTGTGACGGGCTTGTCCGCCCTGGGGGCGAGGCGGGCCGCAGGCAGCACCTGCGGCGGCGTGAAGGAAGACGCGGCCTTGCCAGCGCCCGCGCTCAAACCACCACCGCCCGGGACGCCGCTTCGCGCCACAGCGTGTCGCCGCGCCGGGCGTAGGCCTTCTCTTCCTCGCGGCAGCTTTCCACCAGCTTGATGAGGTGTTCATCATCACTGTCCCGCGCACGGGCCACCAGCGCGGGCCAGGGGCGCAGCGCGGCGGGGGGCAGGGGCTTCAGGCGCGCGGCCACCACGGCGTGGGCAAAGGCCTGCCAGTACCACGCCCAGGCGGTCAGGGGCTCGTCGACGAAGCGCGTCACCACCCGCATGGCGTGCGTGCCCGTGACCAGATGCAGCGCTGTGACCTTGCCCGATTGCGCATAGGCCAAGGCCGCGGCGCGGGCCAGGCGCTCGGGCGTGCCCTCGTCCACAAACAGGCGCGCGGCCACGCGGTTGACGCGCCCGTCGGCGGCGGCATCGCGAATCTGGTCGCTGATCAGTTCGGCCCGGGAGCGCCCGGCGCGCAGCTCCCGCAGCAGGGCCACCGGGTCGTCCGCCGCGGGGGCGCGGGGCGTCCCTGCCAGCGGGTTGTGCATCGCGCCCAGCCGCTGGTGGCGGCAGGCCCAGTAGGCCAGCGCGTCCGCCAGCTCGCCCAGATGGCCGCTGCGCAGGGCGTTGGCGGTGCGGATCAGGCCGTGGAAGGCGGCCGCGCTGACGCCCGGCATGAGCTGCGGCAGCACCTGGCCCAGCATGTCACTGGCGCCTTCCTGCGCGATCCACTCGGCAAACAGGGCGCGGTACACCGGCCAGGCCTCGTACTGGCCCAGCCGGTCGGGCCAGGGGTCGCCCGCGGGCCAGGTCTGCGCGAGCGGCGCGGGCTGCAGGCGTGGGGCGTAGGCCGCGGCAAAGGCCGACAGGCGGGCTTCGTCCGCGCCCAACCTCTCCAGCGCCACCAGGGTTGCGGGCAGGTGGTTGCTCAGGCCCGCGCCATGCTCCGGGGCATGGGCGGCGCAGTGGTTCAGGGCATCGACAAGGTTCATGGGTTCAGCGTGGAAATTGCAGAAAGGACAGGGCAACGGGGCGACAGGGTTGCGGGGCCCGACGATCAGGCGGCGGCCGCCACCGCAGCCTCCAGCGCATCCATGAACATCGCCGCGACGTCGAAGCCGGTCTGGTCCATGATCTCGCGAAAGCATGTGGGGCTGGTGACGTTGACCTCGGTCAGGCGGTCGCCGATGACGTCCAGGCCCACCAGCAGCAGCCCGCGCGCGGCCAGCACCGGACCCAGGGCCTGGGCGATGGCGTGGTCGGCCTCGGTCAGCGGCTGGGCCACGCCCTTGCCGCCGGCGGCGAGATTGCCACGCACCTCACCACCCTGCGGGATGCGCGCCAGGGCGTACGGCACCGGCTGCCCGCCAATCACCAGCACGCGTTTGTCGCCTTCCGCGATGGCAGGCAGGTACTTCTGCACCATCACCGTCTGGGCCCCGCCGCGGTTGAGCGTCTCGCTGATGGCGCCCAGGTTCAGGCCCTCGGGCCCGACGCGGAAGATGCCCATGCCGCCCATGCCGTCCAGCGGCTTGAGGATGATGTCGCGGTGCTCGGCGTGGAAGGCCCGGATGTCGTCTTCGCTGCGCGTGACCAGCGTGGGAGCGATCCACTGCGCGAACTCCAGGATGGCGAGCTTCTCCGGGTGGTCGCGCAACGCCGCCGGCTTGTTGAACACGTGCGCGCCTTCGCGCTCGGCCTGCCCCAGCAGGTGGGTGGCATAGAAATACTCGCTGTCGAAGGGCGGGTCCTTGCGCATGACCACGGCGTCGGCCTCGCGCAGCTCGAAGGCAGGATGGACGACCGCGGTGCGAAACCAGCTCTCGTCGTCGCCCTGACCCTCGCCATCGAAGCCTGGCGACAGCGTGATCTCACGGGCGTGGGCGGTGACCCGGCCGCCTGCCACCCAACGCAGGTCGCGCGGCTCGCAGGCCAGCAGACGGTGGCCGCGTCGCTGCGCCTCGCGCATCATGGTGAAGGTGGAGTCCTTGTAGGTCTTGAAGGACTCCAGCGGGTCGGCAACGAAGAGGATCAGCATGGCGTCAGAAAGGGGTACGGGTCAAGCCGGGCCGCAGGCTGCGACAGGCCCGTAGGGTGCGTGAAGCATCGCAGTGTCCGCGAAGGCCGCCCCGGGCGCAGCCCCCGCTTCACCGGGGCCGCCACTGTTGCACAAGCAGCGCGATCGTACCGGCCAGGACGCCCCAGAAGGCCGCGCCAATGCCTAGCATCGACACGCCCGACAGCGTCACCAGGAAGGTCAGGGCCGCGGCGTCGCGATGGGGCTCGTCCTTCAGGGCCGTCACCAGGCCGGAGGCGATGGTGCCGAGCAAGGCCAGGCCCGCCACCGCGAGCACCAACTCCCGCGGGAAGGCCTGCAACAGGCCCACCACCGCCCCACCCGCCAGCCCGGCCAGGCCGTAGAACAGGCCCGCGGCCACGGCCGCGGTGTAGCGTCGTGCAGGGTCGTCGCCAGCCTCCCGGCCCATGCAGATGGCCGCGGTGATGGCCGCCAGGTTGAAGGCGTAGCCGCCGAAAGGTGCGAGCAGCACGCCTGTCAGGCCCGTGGCCACCAGCGGCGGGGACACCGGCGTGTTGTAGCCCGCCGCGCGCTGAGCCGCCACGCCCGGCAGGTTCTGCGAGGCCATGGTGACGATGAACAGGGGCAGAGCCAAGCCCACCAGGGCCTGCAGGCTGAAGGCGGGCGTCGTCCACACCGGTGCCGCCCAGGCCCCGCCCAGGCGCTGCCAGTCCATGGTGCCCTGTGCGGCGGCCACCACAATGCCGGCCAGCAGCGTGAGCGGAACGGCGTAGCGGGGTACGACGCGGCGCCCGACCAGGAAGGTCAGGACCATGACGCCCACCAACAGCGGGGCCGTGGCCACCGCCCCCGCCGCGTCCAGGCCGAAGCGGGCGAGCACGCCGGCCAGCAAGGCGGCCGCAATGGCCTGGGGGATGCGGCTCATCAGGCGCTCGAACAGGCCGGTCACGCCCGCGAGCGCGATGAGGGTGCTGCAGGCGATGAAGGCGCCCACCGCGTGGGGCAGGTCGATGCTGCTGCTGGCGGCCACCAGCGCCGCCCCGGGGGTGGACCACGCGGTGAGGACCGGCTGGCGGTACCGCAGGGACAGGCCGATGGAGGTCAGGGCCATCCCCAAGCCCAACGCCCAGATCCAGGAGGCCGTCTGGGCGGCGTCGGCCCCCACCGCCTGGGCTGCGGCGAACACCAGCGGCACCGAGCTGGTGAAGCCCACCAGCACAGCCACGAACCCCGCCACCACGGCCGGCACGGAAAAGTCGCGCAGCAGGTGGCTCATGCGGTTCATGCGGTTCATGTGCAGCGTTCAGCACCCAGCGTGCAGGGCGGCCGCTGATCCGCAACGGCCTGGCCACAAGCGCTCAAAAACACAAACGCTCAAATCTCCACCTTCGACCCCAACTCCACGATGCGGTTGGCCGGCAGGTAGAGGAAGTCCGCCGCCGCCGCCGCGTTGCGGTGCATGCTGGCAAAAAGCTTCTCGCGCCACAGCCACATGCCCTTTGCGAAGGTGGGCACCACGGAGTCGCGGCTGAGGAAATAGCTGGTCTCCATCTCGTCGAGCACGATGCCGCGGCCGGCCAGCAGCTTGAGCGCCTCGGGCACATCGGGGTCGTTCTTGAAGCCGAAATGCAGCACCACCTGCCAGCAGTCGTGGCCCAGCGGCTCCGCCTCCACCCGCCGGTCAAAGCCGATCCAGGGCACCTCGTGGTGGCGCACGGTGACGAAGACGTTCTGCTCATGCAGCACCTTGTTGTGCTTGAGGTTGTGCAGCAGGGCAAAGGGGGTGGCGCCCTTTTCCGCACTCAGGAACACGGCCGTGCCGGGCACGCGCAGCGGCGGGTGGAGGAACAGCGACTCTATGAAGACCGACAGGTCAATGGCCTCGTCGCGCAAGCGCTCGCTCATCAACTGGCGGCCCTGTTGCCAGGTGGTCATCAGCGTGAACATGGCCGCACCGATCAGGATGGGGAACCAGCCCCCTTCCAGTATCTTCACCGCATTGGCGGCGAAGAACACGATGTCGATGACGAAGAAGCAGCCGGTGGCGGCGACACACAGCCACAGCGGCAGCTTCCAGCCGTAGCGGATGACGAAGAAGGTCATGACGGTGGTGATGGTCATGTCGATCGTCACCGCGATGCCGTACGCCGAGGCCAGTGCGCTGCTGGAACCAAAGGCCACCACCGCGATGACGATGCAGACGTAGAGGGACCAGTTGACGAAGGGCACATAGATTTGCCCGGTCTCGCGCACGGAGGTGTGCAGCAGGCGCAGGCGCGGCAGGTAGCCCAGCTGGATGGCCTGCTTGGTGACGGAAAAGGCCGCGGTGATCAGGGCCTGCGAGGCGATCACCGCGGCCAGCGTGGCCAGCAGGATCAGCGGATACAGCGCCCAGGCCGGCGCCATCTCGTAGAAGGGGTTGCCCACGTTCTGCGGGTGTTGCAGCAGCATGGCCCCCTGGCCGAAGTAGTTCAGCACCAGGGCAGGCATCACCACCGAAAACCAGGCCAGGCGGATGGGCCTCTTGCCGAAGTGGCCCAGGTCAGCGTAAAGGGCCTCAGCGCCGGTGACGCACAGCACCAGCGCGGCCAGCGCCACGAAGGCCACGCCCGGCTGGGCCAGCAGGAAGCCCACCGCGTAGTGCGGCGACAAGGCCACCAGCACGGCGGGATGCTGCGCAATGTGCACCAGGCCCAGCACGGCCAGCACCGCGAACCACAGCAGCGTGATCGGCCCGAAGAAGCGCCCGACCACCGCCGTGCCGAAGCGCTGGGCGGCGAACAGCACTGTCAGGATGACCAGCGTCAGCGGCACCACGAAGCGGTGCAGGCCGGGCTCGACGACTTCCAGCCCCTCCACTGCCGACAGCACCGAGATGGCGGGCGTGATGACGCCATCACCAAAGAAGATGGCCGTGCCGAAGATGCCCAGCAGCAGCAGGCGCGAGCGCAGCACCGGACGGTCCTTCACCGCCTGCGAGGCCAGCGCCAGCATGGCGATCAGCCCGCCCTCCCCGTTGTTGTCCGCGCGCAGGATGAGCGCCACGTATTTCAGCGACACCACCACCGTCAGCGTCCAGAAGGCCAGCGACAGGATGCCCAGGATGTTGTCCGCATTCAGCGGCACCCGGCCATGGGCGAAGACCTCCTTGAGCGCGTACAGCGGGCTGGTGCCGATGTCGCCATACACCACGCCGATGGCCGCCAACGTGAGGGAGGCCAGGGCCGCTTGACCCGCGTGAGGGCGGTGGGCGTCGGGGGCGGTCATGGGGAGAAAGAGCGGATCAGCGCCTCATTGGAGCGCCAATGCTGCAATGCAGCAAGAGCCAGACATCGGACTGTGGGGTGGCCACCACGCCGGGGTGGTGCGCCTTACTCGTAGACCTCGGCCTCGGGGTCGGTGGCTTCCAGTTCGTAGCTGGCCGCCAGCATGGCCAGTCGGCCCACCACGCCGTACATGTAGAAGCGGTTGGGTGCGCTGGCGCCGGGCTTCTCGCCCGGGCGCGGCAGTTGGTGGCTGTGGTCGAAGGCCAGCGGCACGAAACTGGAGCCCGGGGCGTTCAGGTTCTCGTCCACGCCACGCTCGGCGTGCACGCGGTAGAAGCCACCGACCACGTAACGGTCGATCATGTAGACCACCGGCTCGGCCACGGCATCGTTGATGCGCTCGTAGGTGGGCACGCCTTCCTGGATGATGACCTCGGAGACCTCCTGGCCGTCCTTGATGACGCTCATCTTGTTGCGCGTGCGGCGGTTGATCTCAGCCAGTTCGTTGGCGTCGCGCACGGTCATGATGCCCATGCCGTAGGTGCCGTTGTCAGCCTTGACCACGACGAACGGCTTCTCGTTGATGCCGTATTCCTTGTACTTGCGCCGCACCTTCCCCAGCAGCGTGTCCACGTTGCTCTGCACGCAGTCCAGCCCTGTGCTTTCGGCGAAGTTGACCTCCCCGCACTGCCCGTACATGGGATTGATGAGCCAGGGGTCCATGCCCAGCAGCTTGGCGAACTTCTTGGCCACTTCCTCGTAGCTCTGGAAATGGTGCGTCTTGCGGCGCACCGCCCAGCCGGCGTGCAAGGGCGGCAGCAGGTACTGCTCGTGCAGGTTCTCCAGCACCTTGGGAATGCCTGCGGAGAGGTCGTTGTTCAGCAAGATGGTGCAGGGGTCGAAGTTCTTCAGGCCCAGCCGCCCGCGCGTGCGCACCAGCGGCTCCACCACGAGCTCGCTGCCATCCGGCAGGGCCAAGGTGGTGGGCACCTTGACCTCCTCGTCCAGCGTACCCAGGCGCACGTTCAGGCCGGCCTGGTGAAAGATCTGCATCAGGCGCTTCACGTTGGTCAGGTAGAACGTGTTGCGGGTGTGCTTCTCGGGGATCAGCAGCAGGTTCTTGGCCTCGGGGCAGATCTTCTCGATCGCGGCCATGGCCGCCTGCACCGCCAGCGGCAACATCTCGGCAGTGAGATTGTTGAAGCCCCCGGGAAACAGGTTGGTGTCCACCGGCGCGAGCTTGAATCCGGCGTTGCGGATGTCCACCGAGGTGTAGAACGGCGGCGTGTGCTCCATCCACTCCAGCCGGAACCAGCGCTCGATGGCGGGCATCGACTCCAGGATGCGCTGCTCGAGCTCGTTGATGGGCCCGGTCAGGGCGGTGATGAGGTGAGGGACCATGGGTTGATTCTAGGGACGGCCCGTGACGGCCGCTTGAACCTCGTCAAGCAGGCAAGGCGTGGACGAAAAAAGGGCCGCCCGAAGGCGGCCCTTTGCTTCTTGCCTGGCTCGCGCCGGGCGATTACTTGTTGTAGGCCGTCTCGCCGTGCGACGAGATGTCCAGGCCTTCGCGCTCTTCCTCTTCGGTCACGCGCAGGCCGATCACCATGTCGACGATCTTGAAGGCGATGAAGGCCACCACGGCGGAAATCACCACGGTGTAGAGCACGCCCTGGACCTGGATCCAGACCTGGGTGCCAATGCCGCCCCACTCGCCGCACTTGTTGTCGACGTAGTTGCAGATGCCGGTGCCGCCCAGGCTGGGGCTGGCGAACACGCCCGTCAGCACCGCACCCAGGATGCCGCCCACGCCGTGCACGCCGAACACGTCCAGCGAGTCATCAGCGCCCAGCAGCCTCTTCAGACCGGACACGCCCCACAGGCAGATCACACCCGCCAGGGCACCGATGACCAGCGCACCGCCCACGCCCACGAAACCGCAGGCCGGCGTGATGGCCACCAGACCAGCCACCGCACCCGAGGCCGCACCCAGCATCGAGGCCTTGCCCTTCATCAGCGCTTCCGCACCGGCCCAGGCCAGCGTCGCCGCCGCCGTGGCCACCACGGTATTGATGAAGGCCAGCGCGGCCACGCCGTTGGCTTCCAGGTTGGAGCCGGCGTTGAAGCCGAACCAGCCCACCCACAGCATGGAGGCGCCCACCATCGTCAGCGTCAGGTTGTGCGGCGCCATGGACTCACGGCCATAGCCCACGCGCTTGCCCAGCATGTAGGCGCCCACCAGGCCCGCCACGGCGGCATTGATGTGCACCACCGTGCCGCCGGCGAAGTCCAGCGCGCCCTTGGCCCACATGAAGCCGGCGTTGGCCGTCACCGCTTCCAGCGATTTGGCATCGGTGATGGCGTCCGGGCCGTCCCAGTACCAGACCATGTGCGCCACCGGCAGGTAGCTGAAGGTGAACCACAGCACCGAGAACAGCAGCACCGCCGAGAACTTGATGCGCTCGGCAAAGGCGCCCACGATCAGCGCGGTGGTGATGGCCGCAAAGGTGCCCTGGAAGGCGATGAACGTCAGTTCAGGGATGTAGACGCCCTTGCTGAAGGTCGCCGCAATCGAATCTGGCGTCACCCCCTTCAGGAACAGCTTGTCCAGCGTGCCGAAGAACGGATTGCCGGCGGTGAAGGCCATCGAGTAGCCGTACACGACCCACAGCACCGAGATCAGCGCAAAGATCATGAAAACCTGCATCAGCACCGACAGCATGTTCTTGCTGCGGACCAGACCGCCGTAGAACAGCGCCAGGCCGGGGATGGTCATCAGGATGACAAGGGCGGTGGCGATCGTCATGAAGGCCGTGTCGCCCTTGTTGGGCACGGGCGCCGCGGCAGCAGCAGCGGGGGCCTCAGCAGTGGGCGAAGCAGCCGGTGCAGCAGCGTCGGACGCCGCGGGTGCGGCGGCCGTTGCCGTGGCGGCAGGAGCGGAGGCCGGCGCGCCTTGCGCCAGCACAGCCCCCGTGAAGCCCAGGACCGCAAGGCCCAGGGCGCAAGTGGCAATGAATTTCTTGAACATGTTCATCTCTCGAGTGTTGGGGCCGCGGGGGGTCAGAGGGCGTCCTTGCCGGTCTCGCCGGTGCGAATGCGCACCACCTGCTCGAGGGCGGAGACGAAGATCTTGCCGTCCCCGATCTTGCCGGTACGGGCAGAGCCTTCGATCGCCTCGATGACGCGCTCGACCAGCGCGTCATCGACAGCCGCCTCGATCTTCACCTTGGGCAGGAAGTCGACAACGAATTCCGCACCGCGGTACAGCTCGGTGTGGCCTTTCTGTCGGCCGAAGCCCTTGACTTCGGTCACCGTGATGCCCTGCACGCCGATGGCGCTGAGGGCTTCACGCACTTCGTCGAGCTTGAAGGGCTTGACGATTGCGGTCACCATCTTCATGAAAGTCTCCGTGGGTTTGAGGTTGAAAGAGGTCAGAAGGCCATCTTGGCGCCGAGCACGATGCCGGCCTTGCCCAGGTCCTTGCCAGCCCCGGTGTAGGCCGACGTGTTGGTGTCCACCAGGGTGGCGCTCCAGGTGATGCCCGAGATTTCCTTGCTGATGGCCAGCGAGTAGTCGGTGTAGGTAGAAGCGCTGTTGTTCTTCACGGTCTGGCGCCCCACGTGCGGCGTGACCGCAAAGCCCCCCACGTCGAAGGTGGCGCTGATGTCCAGGTAGCCGCTGCCCTTGCTGTTGGCAAATCCGAAGAGGTTGGTGGTGCTGCGCGAGTACTTGGCGGTGACCGGGCCGGCGGTGATCGCCCCATACACCTCGAAGGTGTTGGCCGACGGCTTCAGCTTGTTGCTGGGGTACTGGTAGGCCAGGGCGCCGATGTCGTAGGTCACGCCCTTGGAGATCTCACCCTTGTAGCCACCGTACAGGTCAATCTCGACGTTGGCATCGCCACCGCCGTCCTTGATCCACTTGATGGTGGAGCCCCAGGCGCCCAGGTAGAACGCACCGGCCGTGAAGTCCACGCCGCCTTGCAGGGCGGGTTGCAGGCGACTCTGGGAGATGCCGCGGTAGCGGTAATCGGTGACCACCCCCGCATTGAAGGCCACGGAGGAATCGGCCGCCAGGCTGATGGAGGGGACTGCAACAGCCGAAAGTGCCGCCACGGCAACGGCAACCGAGGCCAAGGTCAGAGACTTCATGAAAACTCCTTGAAGGGGAATGATGGCCGAACGTCTGCACCTTCCGTGCCAGCCTTGAACCCCGCCTCTATGCCCCCGGGGGCCGCAGAGGATCCGGGGCTCGGAACAGGAGACACCGGGGCAGAACAGCCCCCACGCCGGCGCGTCGAAGGAGCGACACCCCCATCAGAGTGCCCCAAAGAGGTGCGCACCAAGGGGGTGCATACAAAGCTGGCTGTGATTCACAGAATCGCTGGCGCCGCGCAGGCCTCCTGCCGTGCGGCAGCCCTTCCCGCAGGTCGGCCTGCACAGCGAGGACACCCAGATGACGCTAGCCGTGGTGATGAGCCGTGCCCTGGACGGCCTGGAGGCGCCCGCGGTGCGCGTGGAGGTGCATCTGGCCAACGGCCTGCCCAGCTTCACCCTGGTGGGCCTGGCGGACACCGAGGTGAAGGAAGCGCGCGAGCGCGTGCGGGCCGCCTTGTCCGAGAGCGGTTTCGCCTTTCCGCACAACCAGCGCGTGACCGTGAACCTCGCGCCAGCCGACCTGCCCAAGGAATCCGGCCGCTTCGATCTGCCCATTGCGCTGGGCATCCTGGCCGCTGCGGGGACCATCGATCCGGCACGGCTGCAGGGGCTGGAGGTGGCGGGAGAACTCTCGCTGGCCGGAGGTCTGCAACCGGTGCGGGGCGCCCTCGCCCTGGCCCTGGCAGCGCGGCGCGAACAGACCACCCGCACCCTGGTGCTGCCCGCAGCCAGCGCCGCGGAAGCCGCCCTGGTGCAGGGCCTGGAGGTGCGGCAGGCCACACACCTGCTGGAGGTGGCGCAGACCTTGATGCCAGGCCAGGAGGATGCTCCCGCCATCGAGCTGCCCCGGGCGGTGCCCAAGCGCCTGGCCCAAGCCCGTGAGGACGGCCCGGATCTGGCCGACGTGAGAGGGCAGGCCACGGCGCGCAGGGCGCTGGAGGTCGCCGCAGCGGGCCAGCACAGCCTGCTCTTGATCGGCCCGCCAGGCACCGGCAAGTCCATGCTGGCGCAGCGACTGCCTTCGCTGCTGCCCCCTATGAGCGACGAGGAAGCCCTGCAAAGCGCCGCACTGCGCGGGCTGTCGCGTGCGGGCGCCGATGCCGCCAGCTTCGGCCAGCGCCCGTTCAGAAGCCCGCACCACTCGGCCAGCGCCGTGGCCCTGGTGGGCGGCGGCTCGCCACCCCGGCCAGGCGAGATTTCGCTGGCCCACCACGGCGTGCTGTTCCTGGACGAACTGCCCGAGTTCCCGCGCAGCGCGCTGGAGGCCCTGCGAGAGCCGCTGGAGACCGGACGCATCACCATCTCGCGCGCGGCACGCCAGGCCACGTTCCCGGCAGGCTTCCAGCTCGTGGCCGCCATGAACCCCTGCCCCTGCGGCTGGCTGGGCGCCAGCGCTGCGAGCGGCAAAGCCTGTCGCTGCACGCCCGATGCCATCTCCCGCTACCAATCACGCATCTCCGGGCCGCTGCTGGACCGCATCGACCTCATCGTGGAAGTGGCTGCCCTGCCCGCCCAGGAGCTGCTGGACAGCGCGCCAGCCGAGGCTTCGGCGCTGGTGCGCGCTCGGGTGGCGGCGGCACGCCAGCGACAGCAGGATCGCCAGGGTGCCCCGAACGGCACCCAGGACGCCGCCCGCCTGGCCGAGCAAACCTCCATCGACGCGACGGCGCGCAGCTTCCTGCTCAGGGCCGCCGAACGCCTGGGTTGGTCAGGCCGCGCCGTTCACCGCGTGCTCAAGGTGGCCCGCACCCTGGCCGACCTGGCCGGCGCCGAGGCGATCAGCCTGGAGCACGTGGCCGAGGCCGTGCAGTACCGGCGGGGGCTGGCTGCTTGAGACAGCGCGGCCGGTCATCATCGCCTGCCCATGCGGCGTCACTCCAGCGTGACCCTGCAGGCGCTCGCAGCGTCTCCAGCCGAACCAGACCGGGCGAACGCAGCGCCCACGCCGGTCCAGCCGATCCAGGCGGTCCAGACGACCCTGACGACCCACGCTGAAGGGCATCTGAGCGCGCAATGGGGGTGTCCTGCGCCGGGGCTTGCCAGCTGTGGCATCGTGCCGGAATGGACAAACGTTCGGCATTGAAGGTGTTGTCGGCTGGCGGAGCCTGGGCCCTGAGCCCGAAGCTGCACGCCAGCCCGCAGGCAGAGGCGCTCATCCGCCAGGGCGGCGTGGTCGTGGTGTTCCGTCACGCCAATGCGCCCGGCACCTTCGACCCACCGGGGTTCCGCCTGGAGGACTGCAGCACCCAGCGCAACCTGGGGCCCCAGGGCCGCGAGCAGGCGCGGCAGATCGGTCAGTGGTTCGCCCAACGCGGCCTGAAGCCGCAGACCGTGCGCTCCAGCCCCTGGTGCCGCTGCCAGGACACGGCGCGTCTGGCCTTTGGCACCGCCGAGGTCTGGCCGGCGCTGGGTTCTACCGTGGGGGTTTCACCGGACGAGATCGCCTTGCGTGCAAGGCAGTGGCGCCAGGCCTTGCAGGCGGCCTCGCGCCGGCGGCCGGGCTTCGAGGTCTGGGTCACGCACCAGTTCGTCATGTCCGCCATGGCAGACCGCTCGGCCGCCTCGGGCGAAGGCTGGGTCATCGGCCCCGGGCCGGACGGCGCGGCGCAGATCATGGCGACGCTGCCGGCCTCGCAAACCTGAAAACACCAAAGCCCAGCAGCATGGCCAGCGGCGCGTCCACGAAGGTGGTGTAGAACAACCAGGCGTCCTTGCTCAGCCACAGCGTGGCCAGCAGGTTCAGCCCGGCCATCGTCAGCCCGAGCAAGGCCATGCCCAGCGCCAGGCGGCGCGCGTCCACCGACATGCCGATGAGGTAGCGCGCCAGGCGTGCGCCGAAGTAGCGCCCACGGTTCAGCAACGCGTCCGCCAGGATCAGGCTCGCAATGAACACCCCCAGGATGCTGCCCTTGAGCTGCACCATGCGCTCGTCCTGGAACCACAGCGAGAACCCGGCCGACAACAGCAGGGTGAACACCCCGAACATCGCCAGGCCGCCCAGCAGATCGGCCTTGACGAAGCGCTGCACCACTACCACGGCCAGCCCGGCACCCGCCCCCACCAGGGCCGCGGTGGTCAGGTTGCCGGTGACCTTGCCCACGATGAAGAACAGCAGGCCCAGGCCGATGTCCACGAAGAGCGAGGGCCGGTTGCGCGCCCACTGGGCCGCTTCGCGCTGCTGCTGATCCTGCAATGGAGGGGAGTTGGGAGTGTCCATGGGCTTTCTCGTTGACCCTTCATTTTGTCGGGGTACGGCTGCCGCTGTGCGACCAGGGTCGGTCACAGTGCGGCCCGCTCACCCTCGGCCATGCCGCACCGCCCGTTAAGCTTGCTGCCATGAACCCCCGCACCGAACTCACCGCACGCAACTTTCCCACCGCAGAAGAAGAGGCCCTGGCCCCGCCGCCGCCTTCGCTGTACGAAGGGCAGGGCAGCGCCTACAAGCTCGCCTTCACGGACACCGAGTTCTTGCTGCGCGAGGAACTGCGCCCGGTGCGCATGCAGTTGGAACTGCTCAAGCCCGAACTGATCCAGCAGGAGCACGGCATCACCTCGACGGTGGTGATCTTCGGCAGCGCGCGCATCCTGTCGCCGCAGGCGGCCCAGGAGCGCCTGGCGCAGGCCCGCACGGAAGGCGACCCCCAGGCGCTGAAACGTGCCCAGGTAACCCTGGAGATGAGCCGCTTCTATGGCGAGGCGCAGCGGTTCGCGACCCTGGTCACCGAGCGCTCGCGCGCGCACGACACGCCCATCGTCGTGGCCACGGGCGGCGGGCCCGGCATCATGGAGGCGGGCAACCGCGGCGCCTACGAGGTGGGGGGCAAGAGCATCGGGTTGAACATCGTGCTGCCGCACGAGCAGGCGCCCAACCCCTACATCACGCCCGAGTTGTGCTTCCAGTTCCACTACTTCGCGCTGCGCAAGATGCACTTCCTGATCCGCAGCATCGCGCTGGTGTGCTTCCCCGGGGGTTTCGGCACGCTGGACGAGCTGTTCGAAGTGATGACGCTGCAGCAGACCGGCAAGATCCGCCGCCGCCCCATCCTGCTGTTCGGCCGCGCGTTCTGGGAGAAGCTGGTGGACTTCGATCACCTGGTGGACACCGGCATGATCAGCGAAGCCGACAAGGGCCTGTTCCATTACGTCGAGACCGCCGACGAGGCCTGGGCCCACCTGGCGGCGCATTACGGGTTCGGCTGACGCCGACCTGAGCGGACGTCGCCCGACGCAGGCCGTCCACCAGAGACAGACCCGTCGCATCCCACCACCTTTGCACCGGAGAGCTGCATCCATGCTGATCCGCCACGCCACCCTGCCCGACGGGCGCACTGACATCGACGTTCTGGTCCACGACGGCCGCATCGCCGCCGTGGGCCCGGCCCTGCCTGCGCCGGAGGGCGTGGAGGTGGTGGATGCACAGGGCTTCCTGCTGTCGCCCCCCTTCGTGGACGCGCACTTCCACATGGACGCCACACTCAGCTATGGGCTGCCGCGCGTGAACCGCAGCGGCACGCTGCTGGAGGGCATCGCGCTGTGGGGCGAACTGAAGCCGCTGCTCACGCAAGACGCCCTGGTCGAGCGGGCGCTGGCCTACTGCGATTGGGCCGTGGCCAAGGGGCTGCTGGCCATCCGCTCGCACGTGGACGTGTGCGACGAGCGTTTGCTGGCGGTGGAGGCGCTGCTGCACGTGAAAGAGCGGGTCAAGCCCTACCTCGACCTGCAACTCGTGGCCTTCCCGCAGGACGGTGTGCTGCGCAGCCCGAATGCGCTGGCCCACCTGGAGCGCGCGCTGGACTTGGGCGTGGACGTGGTGGGCGGCATCCCGCACTTCGAGCGCACCATGGCCGACGGTGCCGAGAGCGTGCGCATCCTGTGCGAGATCGCTGCCGCGCGCGGCCTGCGCGTGGACATGCACTGCGACGAGACCGACGACCCGATGTCGCGCCATGTGGAGACGCTGGCCTTCCACGCCCAGCGCCTGAGGCTGCACGGCCGCGTCAACGGCTCGCACCTGACCTCCATGCACTCCATGGACAACTACTACGTCAGCAAGCTCATCCCCTTGATGGCCGAGGCCGGCTTGAGCGCCGTGGCCAACCCGCTGATCAACATCACCATCCAGGGCCGGCACGACACCTACCCCAAGCGCCGCGGCATGACGCGCGTGCCGGAGTTGATGGCGGCTGGCCTCAACGTCGCCTTCGGCCACGACTGCGTGATGGACCCGTGGTACTCGCTGGGCTCGGGCGACATGCTGGAGGTGGCCTCCATGGGCCTGCACGTGGCGCAGATGACCTCGCAGGACGGCATGAAGGCGTGCTTCGACGCCGTGACCGTGAACCCGGCACGCATCCTGGGGCTGGAAGGCTACGGCCTGGAGGTCGGCTGCCGCGCCGACTTCGTGCTGCTGCAGGCTCGCTCGCCCGTGGAGGCGCTGCGCCTGCGTGCCCACCGCCTGCTGGTGGTGCGCGGCGGACGCACCATCGCGCGGGCACCACGCGCCGAGGTGTCGCTGCATCTGCAGGGTCGCCCGGCTGCAGTCGAGTTCACGCTGGGTCACCCAGGCTGAACTGATGATCTGAGGGGAGTAAAAACATGATGAACGCAACGGACACCGGCAATCTCCTGGGCTTCCTGGCCGCGGGGCTCGTCCTCGCGACCTTTGCCATGCGGACCATGATGACGCTGCGGCTGGTGGGCATCGCGGGAAACGTGGCCTTCATCGCCTACGGGCTGTACCAAGGGCTCATGCCAGTGGTGGCCCTTCACGTGATGCTCCTGCCGCTGAACATCTGGCGCGCGATCGAGATCGCGGACGTGACCCGGCGAATTCGTCACGCCCGACAGTTCGGCATTGACGTGTCGTCCCTGGTTCCGCTGATGCGGCAGGCGACCTGGCAGCCCGGCCACCGCCTGTTCGACAAGGGTGACGAGGCTCGGCACCTCTACGTGGTCATCGAAGGAACGGTCCGCATCCCGGAACACGACGTCGAGATCGGCAACGGCTCTCTGCTGGGTGAGATGGGGATCTTCGTCCCGGGCTGCCGGCGCACGGCCAGCGCCGTCTGCGTGACGCAGTGCCAGCTGGGAAGCCTCTCCTACGAGGAGGTGGAGCGGATCTACTTTCAGAAGCCAGAGTTCGGCCTCGCCTTGATCAGCCTGCTGGCGACGCGGTTCAACGACAACGAGCGCAAGCTTCGACTGAGACTGGAGGCGTGAGCGCAGAAGGCGGCCCCCTAGAATCTACGAAACCCAGGGAAAGAGAACACGTCTCCATGTCGATGAAACTGATCGGTTCGATGACCAGCCCCTACGTGCGCAAGGTGCGCATCGTGATGGCGGAAAAGAAGCTTGAGTGTCAGATGGTGGTGGAGGATGTCTGGAACAAGGACGACATCCTGGCGTCCAACCCGCTGGGCAAGGTGCCCTGCCTGGTCCTCGAAGGCGGCGAGGCGGTGTTCGATTCGCGCGTGATCGTCGAATACCTGGACACCCTGTCGCCCGTGGGCAAGTTGATTCCGCCCTCGGGCCGCGAACGCGCCGAGGTGCGCACCTGGGAAGCGCTGGCCGACGGCATCCTGGACGCGAGCATCCTGGCCCGGCTGGAGGCCACCTGGGGCGGACGCCAGGCAGGGCAGCGCTCGCAGGCCTGGATCGACCGCCAGATGAGCCGCGTGGACGCCGCCCTGGCCGCGATGTCCAAGGGCCTGGGCGACAAGGCCTGGTGCGCTGGCAGCCACTTCAGCCTGGCGGACATCGCCACAGGTTGTGCACTGGGCTACCTGGACTTCCGCTTCGCCCACCTCGACTGGCGCACCCGCCACGACAACCTGGCCCGTCTGGCCGAGAAGCTCTTCGCCCGGCCGTCCTTCGCAGACACGCTGCCGACCTGAAGCAGCGGGCCCCTCCCGTGCGGGGCCTCAGGTGGGCGCAGCGCCGAACGAATCGGCCCGCGCCATCGGCCAGTACAGGCTGAACACCGGCGCAGGCCAGGCAACGCGGCCCTCCATCGCCTCAAGCAGAACCCCAGGCGCCACGAACGTCAACTCGTTGACCAGCAGCCGGACCTGATGCTCGCTGGTGCGCCGCACGATGTGCTCCGGACCGATGTCGCGCGGGTGCTGGAGCCCGGCGGCCTGCACCAGATCCTTCAGCGCGTGCAGGGTGTTCTGGTGGAAGCGGTAGACACGCTCGGCCTTGTCCGGCACCACCAGTGCCTGCTGGCGTTGCGGGTCTTGCGTGGTCACCCCCGTGGGGCATTGGCCGGTGTGGCAGGTCTGGGCCTGGATGCAACCCAGGGCGAACATGAAACCGCGAGCCGAGTTGCACCAATCAGCGCCCAGCGCCATGGCCCGCGCGATGTCGAAGGCACCGATCACCTTGCCGGCGCAGCCGATGCGGATGCGCTCGCGCAGGTTCAACCCCACCAGGGTGTTGTGCACCAGCAGCAGCCCTTCCTGCAGCGGTGCGCCCACGTGGTCGGTGAACTCCAGCGGCGCCGCCCCGGTGCCGCCTTCGGCACCGTCCACCACGATGAAGTCCGGCAGCAGGCCGGTCTGCAGCATGGCCTTGCACAGGGCGAACCACTCCCAGGGGTGGCCGATGCACAGCTTGAAGCCCACGGGCTTGCCGCCTGACAACTGCCGCAGCTGCTCGATGAACTGCATCATCTCCACAGGGGTGGAAAACGCGCTGTGCCGCGCCGGACTGATGCAGTCCTGCCCCTGCGGCACGCCGCGCGCCAACGCAATCTCGGCCGTCACCTTGGGGCCCGGCAGCACGCCCCCGTGGCCGGGCTTGGCCCCCTGGCTGAGCTTGAGCTCGATCATCCTGACCTGCGGGTCGCGCGCGTTCTCGGCAAAGCGCTCCGCGCTGAAGCGGCCCTGCTCGTCACGGCAGCCGAAGTAGCCCGAGGCGACCTGCCAGATGAGGTCGCCGCCATGGCGGCGGTGGTGCACGCTGATGGAGCCTTCTCCCGTGTCGTGCGCGAAACCGCCGCGCTGGGCACCCGCGTTCAGCGCCATGATGGCGTTGGCCGACAGCGCGCCGAAGCTCATGCCGGAGATGTTGAAGACGCTGGCCTCGTAGGGCTGGGTGCAGGAGGTGCCGCCCGCGCCGATGGTCACGCGGAAGTCGTGTGTGGGCAGTTCGGTGGGGGCCATGGAGTGGTTGATCCACTCATAACCCACGGCCTGCACGTCCAGCTGCGTGCCGAAGGGGCGCTTGTCGGCCTCGCCCTTGGCGCGCTGGTAGACCAGCGATCGCTGCTGGCGGGAGAAGGGCGCTGCCTCGTTGTCGCTCTCGATGAAGTACTGCCGCATCTCGGGCCGGATGAACTCCAGCAGGAAGCGCAAGTGCCCGATGACGGGGTAGTTGCGCAGCACGGCGTGGCGCGTCTGCGTCACGTCGTGCCAGCCGAGTGCGGCCAGCAACGCAGGCGGCAGCGTCCACAGCGGGTGCAGTACGCCATGAGCCCAGCCCACCAGCGTCAACAGCCCGGCCGCGATGCACATCACCCAGGCCAGACGCCGCAACGGCAGCCCATTCGCCAGGGTGCGCAGCATCAGGTTCAGCCCCCGCCCAGAAAGCGCCGCAGGGCATCAGCCGTCTCCTGCGGACACTCCTCCGGAATGAAGTGGCCGCAAGGCAGCGCAAGGCCCTCCGCCCGGCCGCTGCACTGGGCCTGCCACAGCGCCAGCGGGTCGAACATCCGCTGCACCACGCCGCGCTGGCCCCACAGCACCAGCAGGTCGCAGGCGATGCGCTGGCCGGCCTCGCGCGAGGCGCGGTCGTGGTCGAGATCGATGCCCGCGGCCGCGCGGTAGTCCTCGCAAGCAGCGTGGATGGCCTCGGGGGTGCAGAAGCAGCGCTCGTAATCGGCCAGGGCCTGCGGCTCCAGGTGCGCCAAGCCGGCGCTGCCCCACCCCCCCAGCTTGGCGTGCAGGTACTCACGCGCGCAGCCGCCGATCATGCGCTCGGGCAGCGGTGCGGGCTGGATGAGGTGGAACCAGTGGTAGTAGGCGCGGGCAAAGGCCATGTCGGTGGCGCCGTACATGTCGAAGGTGGGTGCGATGTCCAGCAGGCACAGGCGGCTGACGGCTTGCGGATGGTCCAGCGCCAGGCGATGCGCCACCCGGCCGCCCCGGTCGTGACCGCACACCGCGTAGCGCGCGTGGCCCAGTTGCACCATCAGCCCGGCCATGTCGGCGGCCATGGCACGCTTGCTGTAGCCGGCGTGTTCCGGCCCGCCGTCGGGCTTGTCGGAGTCGCCATAGCCGCGCAGATCGGGCAGCACCAGGCGGAAGTGCGGCGCCAGGAGCCGCGCCACGGGGTGCCACATCACGTGCGTCTGTGGGAAGCCGTGCAACAGCAGCAGGGGCGGGGCCTCCACCGGGCCGCCGATGCGCACCCGCAGCGTCACATCGCCCACGCGCAGGCGCTGTTCGGTGAAGCCGCTGAACCAGGCGCCGTGGTCTTGCGTCATGCGGTGCGGGCGCAGGCTTGCATCCGGGCGGGGTTCATCCAGGGCGGGGGCGCCGGCGCTGGCGCTCAGTCCGAGGCCGCGCGCTCCGAGCGCATCCAGGTCCACTGCAGGCCCACGCCGGCGCTGTAGCCCGTGGTGCGTGAAACCAGCGGGCTGTCGGCGTTGGCCGCGCCGGCCACGCTGTCCAGGCGGCCGAAGCCAAAGACACGCCAATCCCGCGTCAGCCGGTGCGAGGCGGTCAGCCCCAGCCGCCACGAGATCAGGCCGGCCTTGGCCTCATAGGCCGGGCGCAGGGCCGTCGCGTAGGCAGGAGCCACATCGTAGAAGGTGGCGGCCAGTTGGCGGTCGCCCAGCAGCGCACCGGCACTGGCCGTCAGGCGCCAGCCCGCCAGCCCGGAATGATTCCACTGGATCTCAGGCTCCAGCGCCAAGCCGCGTGAAGCGAAGCGGTCACTCACATCGAACACACCCCGCAGCGGCAGTTCTACGCGCCACTGGCCACCGCCTGGAGCCGCCCCCAGATCCCAGCGGCCCCGCGGCCCGAACTCCACCAGCGTGCCCAGCTCGGGCATGCCCAGCCGCGCGGGCGAGTCCTTGGACCTGGCGCCCAGCGAGCCGGAAAAGCCGATGTCGAGCTCGAAATCCGACTTCTTCACCGCCCGCAGGCCGAAGGCGCCGCGGTCGATGCGCAGCCAGGGTCCGCGGTACAGCACATAAGGCAGGGCGATGGCCCGCCGCACGTCCTCGGAGGCCCCGGGCCAGGCCTGCTGCGTCAGGCCGAAGGCCACCCCCCCCACTTCCCACAGGGGGTCGGCAGCGGGCGCAGGGGTGGGCTGGGCCGCTGCGGGGCCGGCGGCCAGCAGTGCGAGCCCCGCCACCGCCGATGCGAGCGGCTTCAGGAAGAAAGGTGTTTGCGGCATCGCTTGATTGTGCCGCCCGGCGCCCCGCCGGAACACCGCATGAGGCCCTGTTACTCAGCCAAATTCCGCACGGATGGCCGCGCCGTCGGCGTCCAGGGCCGGCGCCTCGGCAAAGGTGTCGCCGTCCCAGTCCATGCCCCAGGGCGGGGCGGGCACGTCCACGGGCTTGCCGCGCACCTGCATGCGCCGGGTGCGCAGCTGCGGGTGCTCAATCAGGTCGTGCACCGAGTTGACGCTGCCGAAGGCCGTCTGCGCTTCGGTCAGGCGGTCGACCACGGCGCCACTGGTCAGGCTGGCAAACACCTCGCCCACCGTCCCGTCGACAAACGCGCGGTGCGCCACGCGCGCGGCGTTGCCAGCGCAGCGTGGGTCCTGCAGCAGTTCAGGGCGCTGCAGCACGGTGCGGCAGAAGTCGGCCCATTCGCGCTCGTTCTGGATGGAGATGACGATGTCGCGCCCGTCGGCGCAGGTGAAGGCCCCATAAGGGGCGATGCTGGGGTGCTTCAGGCCCACGCGCTCGGGGGCCTTGCCGCCGTAGCGCGTCTGCAGGTAGGGCACGCTCATGAGTTCCGCGGCCGAGCCGAACAGCGACACCTTCACCGCCGAGCCCTGGCCCGTGCGCTCGCGCTGCAGCAGCGCCTGCTGGATGCCCACCAGGGCATTGAGGCCGGCGTTGATGTCGCACAGCGACACGCCGATGCGCCCGAGCGACTCCACGCCCTCGCCGGGCGCGCCACTGATGGAGACCAACCCGCTCTCGGCCTGCACCAGCAGGTCGTAGGCCTTCAGGCTGTAGAGCTCGCCGTCCTCGCCGTAACCGCTGATGTCGCAGGTGATCAGGCGCGGGTGCCGCTGCCGCAGCGTGGCCGAGCCGATGCCCAGGCGGTCCGCCGCACCCGGGGCCAGGTTCTGGATGAACACGTCGGCACTGGCCAGCATGCGTTGCAGCAGCGCGAGGTCTTCGCCCGACTTCAGGTCCAGTGCCACCGATTCCTTGCCGCGGTTGATCCACACCCAGTACGAGGATTCGCCGTGCACGGCCCGGTCGTAGCCGCGGGCGAAGTCGCCCTCACGGCGCTCGACCTTGATCACACGCGCCCCCGCGTCGGCCAGGCGACTGCTGCAGTAAGGCGCCGCCACCGCCTGCTCCAGCGCCACCACCAGCAGGCCTTGCAGCGGCAAGGCGCGCGTGCTGCGGTCGGTTTCACCAGGACGATTGCGGGACGTGGACATGGACGGGCACGGGCAGTTGGGGTCAAGACGTCCATTGTGTAGACAGCCGGTCAGGCCGCCATTGCTTTTGCGCGAAACCTGGGTTCAGGCCCCCGCAAGACGGCTCTTGCGGCTGGAACAAGGCTGCATGAATGCCTTTCGAATGGTCACGGCCACCCCTTCGCCCGCAAAGTTCTGCACCACAGCGCCGAGCCGTCAGCCGCATGACGCGCTCAGCCGGCCCCTTACAGCCAGAGACACCCCATGAACGCACACGACCTGCTCACCGACCAGACCATCATCGTCACTGGCGCGGCCACCGGCATCGGCCAGGCCTTCGCGCTGGGCGCGGCCGCCCAGGGCGCCCACGTGGTGGTGGCCGACATGCACGCGGCCGATGAGACCCTGGATCTCATCGCTCAGGCGGGCGGCCGCGCCACCTACGCCCGCGTGGACGTGAGCGACGAGGCCTCGGTGTGGGCCATGGCCGAAACGGCGCTGCAGGCCACGGGCCGCATCGACGGCCTGGTCAACAACGCGGCTTACTTCCGCGAGGTCAAGCTCACGCCTTTCGAGGAGCTGGACCCCGCGCAGTGGGACCGTATCTTCCAGGTCAACGTCAAGGGTGTGTGGCTGTGTTGCAAGGCAGTGATGCCGGCGATGCGCACGCGCGGCTGCGGCAGCATCGTCAACATCGCCTCGGTGGTGGCCGTGGCCGGCCAACCGGGCTACCTGCACTACGTGGCCACCAAGGGCGCCGTGCTGGCCATGACCAAGGGCCTGGCCAAGGAGTGCGGCAAGGACGGCGTGCGCGTCAACGTCATCGCCCCGGGCTTCGTGATCACCGACGCCACCAAGAACCGCCCCATCGAGTGGCAGCAGAGCTTCCTGAAGGCCCGCGCCCTCTCACGCGAGCAGCGCCCGACCGACCTGGTGGGCACGGCGCTGTACCTCTTGTCCGACTTGGCCGGCTTCGTTTCTGGCCAAACGATCGTCGTGGACGGCGGTCACATCATGTACTAGACGTGCCCCCAAGCTCGCTCCCGCTCGCTACCCCCCGAGGGGGCCGCCCGCTGGCGGACTGGCGGAGCCAGATCCGCGGCGGGGGCTTGATCCGAGACCACTTGCCCGCTCTGTCCCTGAAACCTGACTCATTCACTCATGGAGACTTTCATGTCCGAGATCATCCTGCACCACTACGGCTTGTCACCCTTCGCGGAGAAGGTGCGCACGGCGCTCGGCCTGAAGGGCCTGGCCTGGCGGTCGGTGGACGTGGCGCCGCTGCCGCCGCGGCCGCTGCTGAACGCGCTGACGGGCGGCTACCGTCGCATCCCGGTGCTGCAGGTGGGCGCAGACATCTACTGCGACACCAACATCATCCTGCCCACCCTGGAGCGCCTGTGCCCCTCGCCCACGCTGTACCCCAACGGCAGCGCCGGCGTGGCGCAAGGCCTGGCTTTTGCGTGGGAGCGTGCCATGTGGGTGCCCACCATCGGCGTGCTGTCGCACTACATCGGCGACCAGCTGCCGGCCGAGTTCATCAAGGACCGCAAGGAAGGCTACCTGGGCTTTGACATGAGCAAGGCCGCGATGGCGCCGGACCTGCCGCGCCATCTGCAGGCGGTGCACGCGCACTACGGCTGGCTGAAGACCGCCCTGGCCTCGGGCCGCCCCTTCCTCTTTGGTGACGCGCCCAGCGCGCTGGACCTGGCCTGCTGGCAGACCACCTTCTTGCTGCGCAAGAACTGCCCCGCGGCCGTGGACGAACTGCTGGGCCTGGCACCCCTGGTGCCCTGGTTCGACCGCATCGCCGCCATCGGCCACGGCACGTCCACGCCCATGACCTCGGAAGAGGCGCTGTCCGCCGCGCAGGCCGCAAGCCCGGCGCCGGTGACGCACCTGCAGCCCGACGGCGACCCCGCCGGCCTGAAGGCGGGCACGGCCGTCGTGGTGACCCCGGACGACAACGCCCGCGTGCCCGTGGCCGGCACGCTGGTGGCGGCCAGCGCGAGCGAGGTGGTCATCCACCGCCGCGACGAGCAGGCCGGCGACCTGCACCTGCATTTCCCCCGCCTGGGCTTTGACGTCCTCGCGGCCTGACCGCGCCTGGGACGCGGACAAGCGCACTTCCCGCGCAGCCCTCCTCCGATCCCTGACTCAAGCCCTTTCACACCCACAGCTCAGCATTCCAACCAGAAGGAGATTTCCATGAGCGTCCAAGAAGCCAACAAGCAGATCTGCCGCGACTATTTCAAGGCCTTCCTCGCCCGCGACACGGCCTGGATGGCCAAGCACATTGCGCCGGACTTCGTGCGCCACGACCCCGGTCTGCCCTTCGAGGTGCGTGGCCCGCAGGGCGTGGCGCAACTGCACGACGCGCTGCTGCCCGCCTTCCCCGACATGGAGCTGCCGCTGGAGGACTTCGTGGCCGAAGGCGAGAAGGTGCTGGTGCGCCTGCGCGTGAAGGCCACGCACACCGGCGCCTTCGGCGACATGGCCGCCACCGGCCGCAAGATCGACATCGGCGTGCTGGACCTGTTCCAGATCCGTGACGGCGTGCTCGTGGAACACTGGGCCCTGCTGGACAACCTGGGCATGCTCAAGCAGCTGGGCGCGATCCAGTAAAGCCCCCTCCAGAACACGCCCGCGCCGCCTGACCCGTCATCGCAAGGACCCCACCCATGCAACTGCTGGCCAACACCACTTCGCCTTTCGTGCGCATCGCCCGCGTGGTGATGATCGAGAAGGGGCTCGATGTCGAGCCCACCATCGTCGACCCCTGGGCCGATGACGGCCGGCTGCGCGCGGCCAATGCCGCCACCCGCGTGCCCACGTTGGTGCTGGATGACGGCACGGCGCTGTCGGAGTGCCTGCTCATCGTGCAGTGGCTGGAGACCACGCGGCCCGCGCCGTCCTGGCCCAGCGCGCTGGGCGCCAGCACCGCGCAGGCCGCGGGCGTGCTGTCGCGCGCGGGCATCGCCATCGGCGCGATCGAGGCCTCCACCATCACCATCATCACGCGCAAGGTCACCGCGCCCGTGCTCTTCGACGAGACCCCCGTGGGCCTGCGGCGCCGACGCACCATGGTCGAAGGTCTGCAGCGCCTGGAAGCCCTGGCCGACGAGCTCGCCTCGCCGGCTGGTGATGCGGCCCCGACGCTGGACGTGATCGCCGCGGTGACGCTGTTCGATTACCAGCAGATGCGCTACGGCGACCAGCCCTGGCTGCCGGTCACGCCCCGCCTGCGCGCCCTGGCCGAAGCCTGGCGCGCTGCCCGGCCGTCTATCGCGAAGACGATGCCCTACATCGCCTGAAAGCCGAAGCGGCTCAGAACGGGAGAACCTCGCGGGACCCGGCTGCCGGGGCAGCGGACCTCGGTCCGGGTCAGTTCACTCGGTAGCGCGCGATCGTCTCGCGCCGGATCTCGATGCCAAGCCCGGGGCCGGTGGGCACCTCGACCATGCCGTCCACCAGTTCCAGCGGCTGGGTCACCAGCTCCCGGCGGAAGGGGTGGGAGGAGCGGTCGTACTCCAGCACCGGGGCCCGCGCGTAGAGGCTGTGGTGCGTGACCGGCAGCGCGGCGATGAGCTGCAGCGACGCCGCCTGCGCCACCGCCGAACCCCACACATGCGGGTTGACCTCGATGCCGTGGGCCTGGGCCAGTACGGCAATGTGCCGCGCAGCCGTCAGGCCGCCGCAGGAGCCCACATCGGGCTGGGCGATGTCCACCGCATGACGGCCCAGCAGCTCGCGAAAACCGTACAGCGTGTGCTCGTTCTCACCGCCAGCGATGGGGGTGCGCAGCCGCGCGCGCAGTTCCACGTAGCCGTCGATGTCCTCGGGCACCACGGGCTCCTCGTACCAGCGCACGCCGATCTCGTCCAGCACCCAGCCCAGGCGCAGCGCCTCGGCCCTGCCATAGGCATGGTTGGTGTCCACCATCAGCATCACGTCGCTGCCCTGTACGGCCAGGGCGATGGCCTGGATGACCTGGATGTCGTCGTCCACACCGTAGCCGAGCTTGACCTTCATGAGCCGGAACCCCGCCTCGCGATGGGCGTGGGCCTCCTGCACCAGCCGGTCGCGCTCGCCCTGGCCCTTGATCCGGTAGAAGCCCGTGGCATAGGGCTGCACGCGGGTGCGAAAGGCGCCGCCCAGCAGCTTGTGCACCGGCAGGCCGTGGTGCTTGCCGGCCAGGTCCCACAAGGCGATGTCCACGGCGCTGAGGGCGGCGATGACCGACCCCTTGCGCCCGTGGTCGCGCGTCTGGTGGTACATGCGGTGCCACAGCACCTCGATGTCCAGCGGGTCGGCCCCGAGCACCAGGGGGCGCAGCGCATGTTCGATGGCCGCAGCGGCCACTTGCGGCGGCTCCAGCCCCTGCGCAAAGGCCTCGCCCCAGCCCACCAGCCCGGTGTCGGTCTGCACCTCCACCAGCGTGGCCGAGCGGTGGTACACCCAGCCTTGGGAGAACGCAAAGGGCTCGGCCAGCGGGCTGCGCAGCACGTGCACTTGCAGGTCGGTGATCTTCACGGGGCATCTCCCAGGTCCTGGTGGGCGCAGGCCTCCAGGTGCGACACCAGCGTACCCAGCGGCGTTTGCAGTGGCGGCTGGCTGCGCGTGCACAGCTGCATGCGCCGCAGCGCCCAGGCGTCTGACAGCGGCAGCACCTTGAGCTTCATGTCGTGGACGAAGCTGCTGGCCGCGGCCAGCGGCAGGATGCCAATGCCCAGGCCGGCCTCGATGGCGCGGCACACCGACTCGAAGCTGCGCACCTGCACCCGCAGGGCCATGGGCTTCACGTGCTGCGCGGCCTGCGCGGTGATCAGGCGTGTGAGGGTGCTGCTGCCCTCCAGTCCCACCAGGTCGCGTTCCAGCAGGTCGGCAAAGGCCACGTCGGTGCCGACCAGCGGGTCGTCGGCGGGCATCACGGCCGACAGCCTGTCGGTGCGGTAGGGCCGGCACCACAGGCCGGAGACATCGCAGCCTTCCACCACGACGCCCAGGTCCGCCTCGCCACTGCGCACGCGCTTGACGGCCTCTTCGCTCCAGCACTCCTCCAGCACGATGCGCACATGCTCATGGCCCGTCTGGAAGGCCGCCACGTCAGCCGGCAGGAACTGCGTCATCGCCGAGGTGTTGCCGTGCACGCGCAGCACTGCATGGCGGCCCGAGGCGTAGTTGGCCATCTCGGCGCGCATGTGGTGCACGCCGGCGATGACCTCCCGCGTGAGCTGCAGCAGGTGCTCGCCCGCCGGCGTGAGCTGCAGCCCGCGCGAGTGGCGCTCAAAGAGCTGGGCCTTGAACTGATGCTCCAGCAGCGACAAGCGCCGGCTGGCCGCAGGCACCGTGATGTGGCTGGCCTCAGCCGCACGCGTGAGGTTGCGCAGTTCGGCCGCCTGCACAAACAGGGCCAGGGAATCGAGATCTGGCAGCATGCTGCGGATTCTCGGCCGCCGCCGTGCTGGCGGACTCCCGGAAAACCCGGAGGCGGGGTCTTCTACCTGGTGGCTCCTCGCTCAGCCAAGAGAGCCAGCGATCAATCCGCGCTCGACAACCATCCGCACTTCGATCGATGGAAGGCCAGGTAGGGGTGGTGCCGGTCGTCAATCCATCTGAGTGCAAGTCCGGGCGAGATTCCCAGCTGAACTTGCATGTCATCCGAGACCGCATGCGAAACCACAAGAAAGCCATCGGTATCAAAGCTGGCGAGGTAGCTGTCGAACAGTGCGTCCAGATTGGCACTCAGGAGGAAACCGTTGTAGACGTCCAGGCGCTCCGCGTCCGTGCCACACAGAGCCCAGGCCTTGGCATGGCTGGCTCGCAGAGCCTGAGGCAAGGCGACCCCGGTGACGGCGCAGGCCCCTCCCCAGTAGTCCAGCATCGCCTGGCGAAACGCTTGCTGACCCACTCGCTGGCGCACCACGCGTTGCACCTCGGTGCTCATGGCCGCGGCAGGTTCCAGCGCGGCCAGGGCCTTCTGCACATGGGCTTCAAACAACGTCACCGCATGGTCGGGAAGCGCCTGGGCCAACGCGGCGGAACGGCGCAGCCAGCGGGCCAATGCGGCCTCGGTGGGTAGCAAGAAGCTGTGGCCAAGCGTTTCGCCGTGGACACTGTCCGGAAAGCTGCGCGCCAACTCAGCGGGCAGGCTCAGCTGGCAGCGGGCCAGCGTGCACACAAAGCCGCCGTTCGCCGCCTGAACGTTCAGCTCAGCGCGGTGGCGGGCAGAGCCCAGCGCGACGATGGCCGGTGTCGATGCCGGCAGGACATGTTCGAAGCCGTTGTCGTGGCCGGCCTTTTCAATCAGCGCACGCTGTAAAAGATTCATGAAACCACGACTGCCGCTTCGTCTGCTGCGGCGACTGGGCCGGGCGCACGGTGGTTCCACTCCAGCCTTCGGCTCCGCCAGTGTTCGCCGATAGCATTGGAGGGCTCGCTTGGGTCTAAACCGCGTTTCTGTGCACGCAACTCGTCGTCGGCGTTCAGCGAGATGCCGCCAATGGCGCCATTCCATCCTTCCTCGAGTACGACCTTGGCGGAGAGAGGGCTGACTACCTTGACCGTTGCCAGCATCCTCTCTTTGCGAGGCTCAATCCTGCCGGACAAGGCGAGGTGCGCGATTTGCAGAAATTCAAAGAAGTCGGTCGTGATGGAAAGATCTCGAGCCGCACCACGCCGAGGCCTGACTGTCAGTGAAGTCATCAGACCAGTAGTTCCTTCAGGAAAAGCGCTGCCCCGTCGTGGACCTCGCGTTTCGCGGCTCGATCTGGGCGGCTAGGCCCCAGAGTACGCGCTCTCGGGACAGTAGTGCGCTTGTTCAATGGCGAAGGCCTGCCACCAAACAGCACCACGTAGCGCTCGTCTACCTTGCTCCACTTCAGACCGTGGAACTCGTCCGCCAAGCCAAGCACGTAGCGAACGAACTGCTTGGTGCTCTTGAACTGCCCGGCGTAGCCTTTTGGGTTGCCGGACTTCAGGTCGACGTAAAGCACGGTGAGGTGGTCGCCGCGGTTGACTACCACGACGCAATCGCAGGCGCGGTGGTGGTCGTGTGCAGGGCCAGTCGCAAGCAGCGCCGACATCTGACCTGCCCTGCCGCGGCCCTTGTCGGGATTGAAAGCGATCCAGTCCCCGCTGGGTGCGATGAGCCGAACCTTTCGCAGTGTGGCCGAGGCGTCTGTTTCCTTGATCAGAACATGCGTATGCTGGGCACCGTTGGCGGTGCTGCACGATAGCGACGCCAGTAACGTCGAAGTGGCTCGAGACAGCGCCATCAGAGCTCGCCCCCGAAGAGGATTTCGCTCTGGATGGTGTTCATCAACTCAATCGTGTCGTCGAAGGTCTCTACCTCGATGCCGCGGTCTGCGTGAATCGAGGCGGGTTTCAGCGTTCGTATCTTGGCCCGCCGCCCCACCCCTTTGGCAGGTTTGGATGCGACGCTGGTCATGTAGAGCCGCACACGGGCGGGGTCGAGCAACTCGGTGTCGTGGTAGCCGTGCTGATGCTGGACGTGACGCGTGTGATCGGACCGTTGGTTCAGCATGATCAAGGTGTTGATTTCCTTGACCAGGTAATCGCTGTGCGTGGTGATGAATACCTTGACGCCAGCATTGACTAGCTGCGCCACCAGTCGTGCGAATGCGCGTTGATTCTTCGGATGAAGGTTCAGCTCGGGTTCGTCGATCATGAACAGATCGCCTTCCTTTGCTACGCATCGCAGGTAGAAGCCCACATCCAGCAGGGCACGCAGGCTGCTCGAGGCCTCCTGCATCGTGAAGCGCTGCTTCCCGCTTCCTTGCGACTGGAAGACCAGTTGTTGCTTGACGACCCGGTACGTGCCGCCAATCAAGTTGTCGAACCCCGCCAGCAGTTCTGGGTGCTTGCTAGCAAGCTGGCCAGTGTTCTTGTCCAGGTCTTCGAGTTGCCTCACGAAATCGACGTTGTCTTCCACCGGCCAGGCATAGTCGGCGTCCAGGCGG